>OGYX01000151.1_pt1 | contig 48474 bp, 29 predicted proteins | sample 1576601 | NCBI WGS metagenome assembly OGYX01 (sample SAMEA3541561, study PRJEB24748) | human gut metagenome | biome: human gut; feature: human-associated habitat; material: faeces | place: China | collected 2012 | reverse complement strand
GGGAGATGATAAAATTAAAGTGAAGAATGCCAGAATACAGCGCTTGGTAAACTGATGCAGGATTTATATTGCACAGAGCCAAAGAATCTGCATTACCATGAATTTGCCGAGCGCATGGAATTTTTGAAATACAGCAAGGAGGGCGAAGCAAAAATGACTGACGTAATTGAAGAATATGCTGCAAGAAAAGCCGAAGCAGTGGCAAAAGAGGCAACTGAAAAAGCACAGGCACGTAACGTTGAATTGGCTAAAGAGTTTTTGAGCGAAGGTGAAAGTATTGAAAGAACAGTCCGTCTTTCTAAACTTTCAGAAGCAGAGGTGCGTGAACTGGCCTCAAAACTGAGTGCGTAATATAACAACAAAGCTCCCCGATACGGTCGTATCGGGGAGCCGTTTTTTAGTGTGCAAGCTTTTGGCCAACAGCAAAGGCCAGCGAGTTATTGACGAACTGGTTCAGGCTGATACCCTCACGTTCGGATTCTTCGGCCAGCAGGCGGTGTAGTGTTTTGGGTACACGCACTACGAACCTGCCGCTGAAGCGAGGCTTCATATTTGGCTCATTGATGGGCAAACCGCGGTCGAGCATATCAATAATCCATTCACGTTTAGCATCCTGCAGATTTGTATAAGCTTCTTCGACTGTTTCGCCATCACTCCAACAACCTGGGAGCAGGGGGATGAGGCGAGGTAACCGCCGCCTTCATCTTCGGGAATAACGCTGATTTCAACAGGATAGTTTAAGGACATGTAATAGTTAAAGTCTTTTTTCATCTGCTTCACCTTAACCTTTCTAAGATAACGCATCCTTTACTTATCATACTATATATTATATAAAAAATCAATTAGACAAAATCTGTCATAAAAAATGGCTGCTACGAAATTCGTAACAGCCATTGAACACGTTCAGTGTTTAATGCTTAGAGCATATTTGGTTATTTTGCACTACCGAAGAGATACTTTCTTGCTTCCAGGAACAGTGCAATTGCCAGGATGAAGAGTACAGAACCCAATGCAGCGGTAATGATATGAGCTGCCATGTTAGCGAAGATGATTTGTGCCAGTGCAACCAAGGTTACACAGAACATAAATGCCATCGGGATGAGAACCATCAGGTTGTCACGGCCAACGCTCTTCAGCCATACACCAACAGCCAACAGGGAGAGGGCAGCCAACAGCTGGTTAGCAGCACCGAAGATCGGCCAGATGGTGAGGTAGGAGCCAAGGGACATATAACCGGACAGTACAACGGTAATCAAAGTAGCAACAAACGGGTTGGTGAGAACATTGCCTTGTGCTTCACCGGTTTTCGGATCAACCTTAGTGAACAGCTCCTGGAAAATGAAGCGGCCCAGACGGGTTGCGGTATCCAGAGTAGTCATAGCGAAAGCGGAGATGGTCAGAGCAACGAAGCCTTTAGCTACGCCGAAGGAGAAGCCGAGCTTGGTCATGAAGGTACCAACGCCGTCAGCGAATACGTTTACAGGACCGCCGTTCTTTAAGAGCTCGGTCAGCTTGTCGCCGCCAACATAGCCTACAGCAACAACTGCAACTACAGCCAGCACGCCTTCAAGCAGCATGGAGCCGTAGCCGATGAGCTTAGCATTGCCTTCACTATCGAGCTGTTTGGAGGTAGTACCGGAGGATACCAGGGAGTGGAAGCCACTGATAGCACCGCAGGCAACGGTTACGAACAGCATCGGGAACATCGGGTTGGTGCCTTTGCCGGAAGGATCAAAGGTGGTGAATGCCGGCAGCTGCATGGAAGGCTGATAAATTGCGATACCAAGCAGAGCGAATGCGATGCAGGCATACAGCAGGAAGGAGTTCAGATAGTCACGCGGCTGCAGCAGAATCCAGACAGGAGCGATGGAAGCAACGAAGATGTAAACCATCAGGATGCAAACCCAAACGTTTTTGGACAGGTGCAGCGGATACATGTTGCCGATAGCGATTGCAACAACCAGCATGATAACACCGATAACGGTGCCTACGCCGAGGCTCAGGCCGCAGCGATATACGGAGAAGCCGAAGATAACAGCCAGCACGATGAACAGCAGAGAAGCAGTTGCAGCCTGCGGGCTTGCTACGAAGGTAGCGGCTACGATGTTAGCGAAAGCAGCGATAACAACCAGCAGAGTTACATATGCGAAAATGGAGAAGAGGAACTTGCCGCTCTTGCCCAGAGTTGCATCGATAATCTGGCCGATGGTTTTGCCGTCAAAACGGATGGAGGAGTACAGAGCACCAAAGTCGTGCACGCCGCCGAAGAAGATACTGCCGATTAAAATCCACAGCATTACAGGAACCCAACCGAATACAGCAGCGGTGATAGGACCAACGATAGGACCGGCACCGGCGATGGAGGAGAAGTGATGGCCCATCAATACAGCGGGCTTGGTCGGCATATAGTCGACGTTATCGCACAATCTCTCAGCCGGGGTCTTACGGGTAGGGTCAACACCCCACTTTTTACATAGCCAGGAACCATAGGTTACGTAGGCAACAAAGAAGATAACCATTGAGCCTACAAGCAACAATAAACCACTCATAAATAACATCCTTTCTTTCCCTTTTGCATCATTGCAAAATAAATAATTTAGAAAATAATAACTACTAGTGCACTCTATATCTCGTGTGCAACATAGAAATAGTATAACACATTTGCTTCTAATGTCAACGAATTGTCACAGAATTATTTATTAACTTAAAAAAAAGAAAAAGCTGTTAAGATTTGTACAGAATGTGCAAATACTTAACAGCTGTATACGATTTATTTTTTCCTTGGAGAAATAACTTGTCTAGTGTGACGCGACAAGCATTAAGCTTTGGCAAACTCAAAGAGCGCCTTTTCCTTGGTGCCTGCTTTGTTGCAATAAAGCCTCTGCGCCGGGATGTCTACAATATATAAAGCCAGGTCAGACCAGCCCTTCAGGGTGAAGCAGTAGTCCTTGTGCTGCCTGAGCTTCTGCAGGTCAGCCAAAGCCTTTTCCTCAATGCCTTCTTCACAGATAAGCACGAGGGCATAGATGCTGCTCATGTGCTCGGTAGTGGTTTTGAGCGCCGCCATAGCTTCCTTGGTGAACTGCAGATAGGGCGCAGCCATTTCTGCAGTGAGCTGCTTGTCGAAGCGTGCCGCATAAAGATATTCGTTGTGCTGCACACTGTAGGTCTTTAAATTAGGTATGATGAAATAGCCTTCGTCCGCAGCGTTCAGCTCTGCCGCCAGAGCGAACGCCGGAGCCTTCGGCAAAGGCTTCTTATCGTAATAGTGAGCAAGACGCTGCTCCAATTGCTGTAAATATTCCTGTCCGTTCATTATTGCTTACTTCCTTTGTTATTCATGATCAATATTATCAGCAACCTGCAGGATACAGGCACAAAAACCCTGCTCCGGCTGATAGCAGTAAATGTTGAGCTGTTGGCCTATCTCCGGACTGTAATCGTGGATAAGATGTTTTGTTCCGTTGAGGGCCACATCAGCATAGGTCACCAGCCATTTTTTGTCACCGTTGCGAAAAACCTCATAGAAAGAACGGTTTAGCATTTCTTCTACGGGAACTCCTTCAATGTGTGCCATTTCCTTATTGCAGTAACGGAAGACAAAGTCTACACCATGGCCATTGGCGTCAAAAACAAGCTCGATGATGCAATATGCCAGAGGCATGTCATCAAGCAGGGTGCATTTTTCCAGAAAGCTCATGGGTGCTGCCTGCGGCTGCGCGTCTGGCAGAGCATTGATACCCATTTGCTTACGCAGCTGGCGGTGAGCACTCAGGTTGCGCTTGCGTCCCTGAAAGGTGTGTCCGTCAGACATGGTATAGACGCCTTCACTGCTGATATTTACGATTCTTGCTTTGTTCACAGCAATTCCCTTGTTGATGTTCAGAAAGGCATCCTCCGGGAAGAGCGCTAAAAGTGTATATACGGGAGCAAACAGCGCAAATTCCTCCCCATCTTCCCGACGTATGATGGTTTTGCGGTCACGTCGATAGACATAGAGAATATTATCCGCACAGAGCTCTCTCTTTTTAAGCCACTTGTTCCAGTCTGTCATTTTTTTCCTCCATTTTTAGCATTCGCTGATTTTTTTGTTCTAATTATAGCACAGGATGCATGATGAGACAATAAATTATCTTAAAATCAATTTACTATTGGGCTTTAAATAATAAAAGCAGAAGCTTATCGGTTTAATCACTCATATGAGAAAAAATATTTTAATTAATTGACGTTAAGCCAAGATGGCTTTATAATTAAAGTATAAGGTTAAGTATAATCTTATGCTTAACTATATGTCTTGTTCCAATAAATTAATAGCATATATCTTACTGCGAGCAGGTGGTCATAACCTTTAGTTAATTGATGTTTCGCAGAGGATGCTCTAAGATTAATTCAGAAGATTATTGCTTTTTTATGCATATCGGCTAGGCAATAATAAGGAGGGAAACTAAGATGAAGGTCAATCGTAAATTCTTGCGTAGCGCGGAAAGGCTCAGCTTGAGCGCTATTGCGAAAGATTCCGCTGCACAGAAAATTGTCAGCGCTGTTACGGCCATTGGCTTTGTAATGCAGCCTGTAGCTGCTTTGGCTAGCACTATCACCAGAACCGATGGTGGTCCCAATGTCAGCTTTAATAACGGTGTTGCTGACATTTTTGCCAGTCAGGTAGTCAATAATAATGTAGCAATCAACAAGTTTGCTGAATTCCAGCTGGACGCTAATAATATTGCCAATATGTACTTTGGCACGAACAAGGACGGCAATGCTGCTAATTTGGTTAACTTTGTTGATTCACGTATTGATATCAACGGCACCGTCAATGCGATTCAGAACAAAAAGATTGGCGGTAACCTTTTCTTCTTCAGCTCCGACGGTATGGCAGTGGGCAAAACCGGTGTAATTAATGCTGGTGCGCTTTACGTTGCTACGCCGACTAAGACTGCTTTTGATGATTATAAGAAACTTGATACCGAGGATAAGTTTAATACCATAATCAAGGATGAAGGCTTTGCCAAGATTCCCATCAATGCCAGCGGCACCATCAGCGTATTAGGCAAGGTTAATGCAGTAAATGCTGTTAACATGCGCGCTGCCAAGATTGGCGTAGGCAAAAATGTAAGTGAAAATACTATAGGTGATGTAGCTGCAGGCGCAACGGCAACGGGTGCGTCTATTCGTACTGGTGTTGTTGACTTTAAGGATATTGTTAACATTTGTGATGTTAAATCAGGTCTGAAAAATAATGCGCTTAAGGCTACTAAAACCGGTAGCGGCGATATCGTTCTCGCAGCCTCTAACAATTATAATGATAACTACAAAATGCTTGATGACTTCAGCAAAATTGCCGGTGCCAAGGTTGAAGCTGAGGTTACCGTTGCCCAAGGCGCTGAAGTAAAGGCTGCAGGCAATGCCAAGCTGAGCGCACAGGCGTTGAACAATGTTTTAGTTGAAAAATCCGACCAATATAAAGAAAATTATACTCCCTCTACCGGAACTAATTCCCATCTTTATGGGCAGATTGTTACTACTAATGCTACAGTCAATGTTGATGGCACTGTTGAAGCAAAGCAGGTTGATATTACTGCCGATGCAGTGAACCGTTATATTAGCGCGGAAAGCAGTGTGCTGAACGCCAGCAACATTACTTCTAATATTGTGGGTGCACTCACAGCTAACCTTGATGCTTCCTATGCAGTTTTGAACAGCAAGGCCGAGGTCAACGTAGGCCAAAGTGCTGAGATTAACGCCACTGGCAGTGATACTGTCAGCGAGGGCAAGGTTGTTAAGCCGGCGCTGAATATCAAGGCGAACAGCAGCGTGGAAGCCGGTGCTGGCGCCAGCACTGCTTTGCTGAAGGCTATGAACGTGGCAGGCACCAATATCATCCCGGCGGCTGCTGTAACCTACAGCCAAACACATAATGAGGCAGCAGTAAATATTGACGGCACCCTTAAATCCACGGGCGGCACGTCTGTTACTGCCTTGGCCGACAGCAAGGTGAACAGTGAAGCCAAGGCCACCACTATGGATGTTTCTGAAAACCCTAATTTGGGTGATGTAGCGTTGAATATCACTACGGGTGACAACAAGAGCAGTGTTACCATTGGCAAGACTGCGCAGATGACTGAGCTGCAAAAGGACGTCAACATTGAAGCGAAGTCTGTAAACAGTGTGATTACCAAGGCAGAGGTAAGCACAGGTGAAAAGGCTGTAGTTGCTACCGCTATCAACGTAACTGATTATGACAGCAAGGCAAATGTCAACATCAATGGCAATGTAAGCAGCAAGGAAGGAAAACTGGCGATTAATGCAGAGAATGTTTTGACGGATAATACTGTCATTGCCAACAACGCTATGGGCTCTTCGGCATTTATGAAGAAGCTTGTTACCAATATTAAGGGCTCTCAGACTCTTGACACACTTATCGGCGAAGGCGGAGCTAAGGATAAAGCTTTGGGCGGTATTAAAAACTGGTTGGCTAACGCCAAGTACACGCCGCAAAAGCTGAAGGATAAGCTTAACGCACCATCTACTCCTTCTACGCCGACGGAGCCTAAGCCCTGGGATAAGCTGGCAGATTTCATGAGCACCGGCGTCAGCGTGGGCGTTGCAGTGGAAAGCAATACTGCTGATGTTAAAATTGGGCAAGGTGTTGCGCTCACTGCCAAAAATGATCTTGATATTACTGCCAAAAGCGTTATTCAGGATACCCAGATGCAAATTACCGGCAAGAGCAATAACTATGACAAGGATACAAGCAACAAAGCACTTGTCAATGCGTCCGTGCTCTACAGCAAGCTGGATAATACTGCAACTGTAACTGTAGCCGGCGGTGAGGAAGCAAAAGGCTCAGCGCCTGCTACCAACGTTACTCTTACCGGTGGCAAGGTGAATATTGCGGCCAACAGCAGCTTTGAATATAATCGTATCAACTACCGGTGGCAAGGTGAATATTGCGGCCAACAGCAGCTTTGAATATAATCGTATCAACCGCATGGTGCAGGAGGTTAAGGATGCCTGTGCCAAGGTTAAGGCTGCCTATACAGGCGCTAACCATGATGAGATTAAGGCTAAAGCAGATGCTCTCGAAAAAGCAGCTGATGCTTTCTTTACATATGCCAAGGATAACTGCTTCTCTTCTAATGGTGGAGAACAGGTAGATTTTATGGACCTGTTCGGTGGGCAAAAGTATAAAGATTTCACTGATGCTTGCAGTGCTTTGACCGGCGCACTGGGCAATGAAGCAACGGATATTGCTGTAGGTCCGATTAACGTAGTGAGTGCGGCAGCAGCCTTTGCTAATCCCAACAGCTATCTTAACTTTTCGGCAGGTAGTGCTAACGGCGGCAAGAGCGGCCCTGGAGAAAATGAAAAGCCTGCTACAATTGCACTGGCAGGCAGTGCAGTAGCTACCGACCTGGGCAACAATGCGCGCGTACTAATCGGCAAGAATGCTAAGATTACTGCTGCTAACAAGCTGGCAATGAAAGCTGCGTCCAAGCAGTTTGATGTATCGCTGGCAGGTAAGCTTGGCCTTAATGGCGGTGGTGAAAACGCAGTAGGCGGAACCTTTGCCGTGGGACTGGCTGATGCAAACAGCCTTGTTGCGGTAGCACAGGGAGCTAAGCTGACTGCAGGCTCTATAGATATAGGCACAGAAAATAAAATTGACCATATTCAGCTGTCACTTGCTGCAGGCAAAGGCGCAAGCAAGGGCATCAGCGGCATGGTGGGATACCTTGAAGGTGCAAGCAACAGCCTTGTTTCCGTAGATGACGAAGCTGTTATCAACGCAGGCAAAGGCGCAGTCAACCTCAATGCTAAAAATGATACTAATGTTTATAGCGCAGCCGGTGCTGTTGCTATGGGCGAAACTGCAGGCCTTGGTGTTGCGGCAACGATTACCAATTTTGACCGCTATACATATGCAGCGATTGGTGATAATGGCTATGCAGCTCCTCCGCAGGCAACGACTGAGCAGGGAGAAAGCGGCAGCGATAGCGTTGATACAAGTGCTACCCTTGGCGAGGACGCGAATGCAGACCGCAGCCAGGAAGCGAAAAAGCTGGCTAATACTGCTGCCGAAAAACGTGCAACTCTGCAGCAGCTGGTGCAGAATGCTTCCGGACTGCGTCAGGGTACGGACGGCGATAAGACATATACAGAGCAAGCAGATTTCTTCGGCTCCAAGACTGCTGATGGCGTTAAAGGCTCTATCGACGCAGGCTCACTTAAGGTTAATGCTGAAACCGGCGGCAAAATTATCAACGTAGCTGTTGCCGGTGGCGTATCTACCGGTGATGACAGTGGTGAAGCAGGTATTGGTGACAAGCTGGGCAATTTTGTCAGCAACAAGACTAATGCACTTAGTAATAAGCTCCATGCACTTGACCATAAGTTTGCAGGCAAGATTAACGGCCTGATGAAGCGTCAGACCGAAGCGCAGAAGGTACTGCCTACTGACCAGACACCTCAACCTGCTAAGACTGGGAAGCAGTCCAGCGTAACTATTGCCGGTGCAGGCAGCGCAGCAATTAATTTGCTGGATGGCGATACCGGTGCGCTTGTAGACAACGTTAAAATCAATATTGCCAAAGATGCTAAGGATAAAACTATCACTGTAACTGCCAAAGACAGCGCTATGATGGTGGCTGCCGGTGGTGCTGCAGGCATCTCCTGGAAGAACTTGACTAAGGGTAATAATGCGAACAGCAGTAATGCGGCCTTCGGCGGTACTGTTGCTGTGAACGATATTGATTCGCAGACCTTGGCGGTAATCAGCAACAGTGAAATTGAAAACGCTGCTGCAATTATCAACAATGCGCAAAAATCCGGCTCGCTGGCAGCTGCAGGCCTGGGGCTGGCACTGGCGAAGAATTCCGGCGGCAATGGCGGCACTAATATTGCTGCTACCGTCAATGCGTCGGTAAATATTGCGGATAATACTGCTTATGCACTGCTGCAGAATAATAAGGTTAATACTAAAAATGTAAGCGGTGAGGATAAGCGTGCTACCTCCATTACCAATACAGTTTTTGATAATGATATCCAGATAACCGGTGGCGTGAACACCAGTCTTTCTATTGGTGGCGATAACGCCTTTGTCGGCGGTGCGACTGTGGCCTACGGTTCGCTGAAGAATGATGTGCAGGCGGCCATTTTAGGTGGCACCTACGATAAGATTACCACTGCTGATGTTAAAGCTAATACCAACATGACGCAGGTAGGCGTGGCTGCTAACGTTAGTGTAGCAGGCGGCGCTAAGACCTCCTATGCTTTCTCCGGCAATTCCGCCTACAATAAATTGGATAACTATGCCAACGCAATGGTTGAGGGCGTGACACTGACCGGCGAAAGCCTGAATGTTGCAGCCTATGATACAGCGGAATCTGCTAACAAACAGGCTGAGTATCTCAAAAAACGCGGCCTCGATGCTGATGGCTCTGCCTACCTGGCGCAGGTTAAGGAAGCAGCAGATGAAAGCGGCGACAGCGATAAGCCTACCAATGTTGATATTACCCGCGGCGGCAATGTGATTGTTACAGGCGCGGTAAGCGTAGGCGTTACCACCGGTAACGACGGCGGCAGCGCAGGTGCATCCGTAACTGTCAGCGATATTGACAATGATTATAATGCTAAGATTAAGGACAGCAATATTACGACTACCGGCAAAGGCAGCGGTGACGCTTTAGTCGGCACGAACGTTAATGCGGCAAGCCATACTGTTCTGGCAGGCTTTGCGGCCGGTGTTGCCGGAACTGCAGGCAGCTTCGGCGTAGGCGGCAGTGCTAACTGGCAGTCGCTGAATAACGATATTACGGCAACTGTTGAAAACAGTAAGCTTATTACGCCTAAAACTGATGTAAAGGCCGAAAGCGGTGCTTTGGCAGTGAATGTTGCAGGACAGATTGGTGTTACTGCCGGTTCCAAATCTAAGGTGGGCGCAGGCTTGGCAGTTGCCTACAATTCCCTGAACAATACCACAGGTGCGTATGTCAAGGGCAGCGAAATCAGTGGCGTGAATAGTGCAAGCAGCGCTCTTACTGTAGACGCAGCCAACAAGGGTAACGTTTATAGCGTCGGCGCAGCAGTTACCGCAGGTACGGCCAATGCTTTGAATGGCGTGGTTGTTGTTAACCGCGGTCGTAACGATGTAGAAGCTGTTATTGACAAATATGACGGCAAAAATGCGAAAACTACCGACGGACGCACGAAGCTCAATAATATGAGCAAGGTGGCAGTGAAGTCCTCGGATGATAGCAACCAGCTGGCAGTAGTGGGCGCTGTAAGCGTCAGCGCAGGCGGCAATGCCAAATTTGCGGCTGGCGGCAGCGTAGCTTATAACGAAATCGGCAATATCACCGGCAGCGCTGGCGAGAAAAAGCAAACCAACAAGGCTGCTATCAATAATGCTGATATTACCACTACTGAAGATGGCAAGATTAGCGTCAATGCCGTAGATGAATCTACGCTGACGACTATTTCCGTAGGTACCTCCATTACTACCGGTAATGTGGCCTTCAGTGGCGCAGGCTCTGCTGCTATGATCAAGAAGGATACCGATACAGAGCTTGTTAATACCAATATTAATAAGGATAAGAATAATGCAGCGACTGTGCAGGCTGGTGCAAACAGCAAGGGTAAGATTACTACCGTAGCCGTTGTTGCTGCAGGTGCCAAGGACGCTGCGATTGGTGCAGGTATTGCGGTTAACCAGCTTGATGCTGATACCAATACTACTGTTACCAATGGTGAATATAAGGTTAAGGGCTTCACAGCCGAAGCTAAATCTGACAGCAGCATTCTTTCTGTCGGCGTAGCTGGCGGTGTCGCCAAAACTGCAGGTATTGCCGGTAACATCGGCGTTAACCTGCTGGCGAACGATACCAAGGCTGCGATTGACGGTGCCAAGATTAATGCAGACGGCACACTGGCCGTAATTGCCAAGAGCAAGGATACCCTGCAGAATTTTGCAGGTGCCTTTGGTGTGGCGGCAGGCGGTCAGGCCGGCGTTGGCATGGGCGTAGCCTACAATGAAATCAGCGGTACTACTGAAAGCGTAGTTAAGAATGCAGAGCTGACAGCAGCAGGCAATGATGCAGGCGTGGCTGTCAACGAACGCAATAAGGATAATGATAATGTAGTCAGCGATAAAAAGCGCACCGGCGTTATCATCGCGACTGATGCGGAGCACAACCTGACGAATGTAGCAGTCAGCGCTGGTGTGGCAGTAAGTGCTGACGTTGGCGTGGGCGTAGCAGGTACGGTTACTGTTAACCGTATTTTGGGCGCAACCAATGCCAAGGTAACGGATAGCAGCATTAATGCAGCATTGACCGACTGCAGCAAGGCAGACGTTTATGTAGCAGCAAACGATGCTACCAAGAGCGAAAGCCATGTAGGTTCGCTGGGTGTAGGCGGTGGCGCTGATGGTGGTGCAGGCTTCGGTCTGGCATCTGATACAGGTGTTGTCAGCAGAAATGTTACGGCAATGATTGACGGTGGCAGTGCGAAGAAGCTTGTCAACGGCAATAAAATTGACGTCAGTGCATTGAATAAAGCGAAAATGTCTACCAACTCCTATGGTATTGCCGCAGCTGGTGGTGCTTATGGCGCCGGAGCCGGCGCGGGCACTGTTTCGGTTGCTAAGCTGGACGCAGAAACTACTGCTGCAGTAAAGAATATCCAAGGCACGAATAATGGTTTGGCAATTACTGCCGACCACGTTAACGATATTACGTTGCGCAGCGCTGCTGCCGCAGCTTCCGGCGCGCTCGTCAGCGCTGCCGGTGGCGCAGGCATCGGCGTAGTGGATGATGACAGCAAGACTGTTGCTGAGCTGAGCGGCAGCAATGTGCAGGCTGAAACAGGTGATATTACTGTTAACGCTGCCAACAAGACTGACGTGACAACGGCAGTATTTGGCGTAGCTGCCAGCATGGTTGCAGGCGGTCTGAACGTAGCTGTAAATAATCTTGATAACACTGTTTCCACGCTGGTGAAGGATAACAGCAACCTGCAAGCACAGGGCACCTTCGCAGCGAAGGCAGATAACATTGTAAAAACCAGCTTTGTTAACGGTGCTAATGCAGTGGGCGCTGCAGGTGTTGCAGTCGGCGTAGGCGTGAATACGATTGATACAGGCGTGATCACCGAAATCAGCGGCAGCAAGATTACTGCCGGTGCTATCGACGTGGCAGCAACCGAAAAGCTGGACGTTAAGCAGGTGGTACAAAACGCTGCGCTCGGCGGACAAGGCTACAGTGCGAACGTAAGCGTAACTACGATTGGCGCAGCAGCTGCGGATCAGTACGGCGACAGCGAAACTAAGGATAGTGATAACAAGGCTACCTTTAATACGAACGATATTCTCGATAAAGCGAATGCTGCAATTGCAGGACAGGGAACTGTCGGCACTGTTACCAAAGATGGTAAGAGCAGTTCTAACGCTGCAGGCATGACCTTTGATAAATATACCGGCAGCAATGGACAAAAACTGAATGCTGCACCTGGCACTACTGCCAGCAAGGGCAGCAGCAAGGCTGAAGGCGTGCAGGCGAAGGTTAGCAATTCTACGCTGCAGGCAACAGGCGATACGAAGGTTGATGCTAAGCGTACTGTTGACGCCAAGCTGACATCGGCACAGGTGGCAGGAGGTATCGCAGGTAATGGCATTGCCGCTTCTGTTGCAGTGCTGGATGTAGAACGCAAGACCGGCGTAACCGTTAACAATAACAGCAAGCTTATCGCCAAGAATGTAACGCTTGGCAGTGCGCAGGACGGCACATCCAATATTGATGCATATCAGGTAGCAGTAGGCGCTGCTTTCGCAGGCAGTGCTGCCTACGCGCAGAACAGTCTGCATGGTGCTAATGCTATTACTATCGACAATAGTACAGTTCAGGCTGAAGGCGATGCAAGCTCTAGAGGTACGCTGACTGTTAAGGCAGAGGATACAAGTGCTGCAAAGGTTCGCACTATCGGCGCCACAGCAGGTGCTGTGGCTGGCGGTGTGCTGGTAACCAATGCAACGAATAATAGCGATAACACTGTAACTATCGGCGGCAGCAAGCTGATTGCCGGTAAAGATGTATATGAAAAAATCTACGTGCCTTCCACAAAGGATAAACCAGGTTATTACAAGACGAATTACGATAAGGTGATTGGCTACAACAATATTGGCAAGGTTGACATTGCTTCTGTCAAAGCCAACAGCATCACCGCCGAAACCTACGGTGGCATGGTTGGCATTGCTGCGGCGCAGGGCATTGTTGCACTCGCTTCGGATGCAGGCAGCAGCAAGGTTAATGTGACCGGTGCTTCCGGCTTCTTGGGCAACAGCGTGAGCCTGAATGCAACCAATAAGCCTGCAGTACGCGCAGAGGCACAGGCTTATTCCGGCGGCCTGCTGGCGGTAGCAGGCGTGGCAGTATCCAAGGCTAAGGCCAGCGGTACGGTAGAAGCAAAGGTTGCGGATGGCAGCAGCTTTGCGGCAGACAATGTAGAGATTACGGCAAACGTAACTACCCAGACTGCCAAGGACAAGAACAATAACGAATATGCTGTAGATAATGTAAGCGCCAAAACAATCGGCGCTACTGCCTCCGGACAATACGCTGCAGGCTTCAACACTGCTTATGCAGAAAATGATATGACAGTCAGCGTTAATGTGGGCAAAGAGCAGTATAATGTCAACGCTTTGAAGCTCAAGGCTGATAATGCTTCGGTTATTTCGGCAGATACCCTGGGTGTAACAGTGGGCGGTTATATTGCCAGCGGCAGTAACTGGTCTGATACCAAGACGAACCTGACGACCAGCGTAAAGGCAGCGGGCGTTAAAGAGAATGTATACAACAGCCTGGGCGCTGTAAACATCAGCAGCTCCGGCTACAGTGCAGTAAACAATGATGCTAATGGCTATGGCGGCGGTATCGTAGGCTTCAACCCTGTTGCCGCAAGGTCGCAGAATCAGATTACTACCAATACTACTGCTGACGTGAGCGGCAAGTGGCAGAATGTCGGCTCCCTGAGCGTTGCTGCCAATAATGCGGATAAGCTGGATATTCTGGCGGATTCCCTGACTGCAGCTGTTGTCGGTGCCAGCGGCACAGAAATTAAAAACAATGTTGCGCATAATGCCAACATCAACGTAACAGGCAATATTACAACCAGCGGCAAGCAGTCCTACATTGCAAATAATACGCTGAATCATGATGTTAAGCTGAAGGGCAGCGGTTATGGCGGTGGCAGTATCAACGTCAATGATATGGACAACACGCTGCAATACACTGCTGGCGTAAACATCAACAAAGCAACCTTGAGCGGTACAGGCAGCGCTGGCTCGATTGAAGCGCTGGCTTATACCGACGGCAAGATGAATTACAGTAATACGCTTAAATCTGCCGGTGTTGTTCCTTCTACTTTCGCATTCAGCAAAAATGTTATTACCTATGATAATAGCATTAAGGTTACTGACAGTAATCTGTCGACGGCTAAAGCAGATCAGGATATCACTCTGGCGGCAACAGATGAAACCACTGCAACCTTTGATACCACTGCTGATACTCAGGGCGGTGCTGTGGGCGCAGCTTCCGCTGCAACAGACAACACTCTGAAGCGCAGCAACAAGATTACCATTACTAACGGCAAGATACTCAGCACTAATGACGTAAATATTTACGCAGGTGCTAATCTTGACGGCATTACCTCCTCGCTGACCTACAACGTGCTGGCGGACGCTTATAATAAGACGGTAATTCCTCTGGCTACTGTTCCAAAAGCTAAGAACACGATGACGCAGGAAAATCAGGTAAGCATCAACGGCGATATCGACAGTGTACGTCACGTCAACTTCAAGGCTGGCAAGGGCATGACCACCGTATCGACCTCCGCCCGCGAATACAGTTTCTATAAGGGCACGAGCGGCAGCGGTTCCGTTACCTCCACCGCCTTGGGCGAGGTAACTCCGGGCGAAACGGTTGCCAACTATGTGGATATTGCCAGCGGTAAAAAGGTACGCGCAGGCATCCATAATAATCTGGAGCTTACCATCAGCGGTAGCACTAAGGTTACTAATCCTAAGGTTGAAAACGGCAAGGTTGTTAAAGAAGGCAGCATAGACTTCAGCGGCATCAAGGTTACCACCGGTGCAGGTCAGGATTGGTTCGATACCAAGCAGAATGTTACTGCAGATGTGGTTGAGCTGCAAAATGGTCTTTACGCCCGTCTGGAGGAAATTAATGATCTTCTGGGCCAATATGCTTCCACTTCTGACGAATACAGCATTTTGAACAATGAAAGAAACCGCATCATAACCCAGATGGAAGAAAATGGCTTTGTCAAGACCAGCGTAGAGGGTGGCAAAACCTACAAGAGCATTTTCGATAAAATTTCTTTGCCGGCAGTTGATGTCAAGGATATCGTTGTTTCCGGCGGCAACATCAATATCGAGGCTGATAAGCTGCAGGGCAGCGGCAGCCTGACGGCGCAGGGTGCTAAGAACCTGACGATTAATAACAGCAGTGACCTGTACCTGAAGATTAACGACCTGGCTATCAAGGATAAGGGCGGCGTAATCCGCTACAACGATGCTGAGGTGAGCAAGGTTGCTGGCTTCAATGGTACGATGAATACTGCTGCAGGTATCAACGCTGATCCGAAGATTACCGTAAAGAGTACCGGAACCTCCACCAACGGACTGACTAAGCCTGATATCGGTATATTTGGTACTGTGCAGAACAGCGCTGGTGACGTTTTAATCCAAAACAGCAATTACAATATCAACGTAGACGGCAATGCCAATATCAGCGCGCGTAACATCGAGCTGAAGGCTGACAAGGGTTCGGTAACGCAGAACAGCAAGGGACTGCTGCTTATCGGCGGTGACCCGGTAACCAAGTACCAGTTCAGCGATGCTATTGCCAAAAGGATTCAAAGCTATGTTTCTAACCAGGCTATTAATGGCAAGACTACAATTGACTGGCTGAGCAATATCAAGAGCTATCAGGAATATAAAAATGCTTTGATAGCGCATAAGGAGGAGCTTGGACTTACTCCTGCAGAGGTTAACGAGATTAACAATTACCGCGTTAACGAATCCAGCGGTATAGTTGCTGGCAATAACGTTTATGTCAGCGGCCTGAATGTTAACCTGGATGGCCTGGTACAGAGCGGCTATAAGGAATACAAGGTTACGCTTGATAAGGCATCCAATAACAAAATCAGCGAATTGGATAAGGCCTACGCTAAAAATCAAACTGCACTTACCGACCAATACGTTATGTCCAACGAGAAGTATTGCGTAAGCACAAAGGCCGGCGCAGTTTATAACTCAAAAACCGGCGCTTATGACTATACTGTTAAGGTTTACTACAACCCCGCAACTAAGGAGCTGCTGACGGAAGCAATTGAACCTAACGGCGGCAAGATTTATATTACCGGCGCTCTGTCGAGCACTGGCAGCGGCAAGCTGCTGGCGATGGACGGTACTGCCAACATTGCGATTGATACCCAAAAGGCAGATCGCAATTTGCGGGTGAACAAAATCACCAATAAGGATATTACCGGCCTCATCAGCATTAAGGATACGCAGAAGAATACCTTGACTGAGTACACCACTGATGGGCAGAAGATGTCCGTTAAAACAACCAAGCTTAAAAATGGTAACGTGGCTTCTAGCAGCACAACACAGGTTAATGGCGCTACTACCACTTATAAACCGGCTGACGGCATGACGATTAACTGGACAGGTGGCACCTCCGGTGATAAGAAGATTATCAAGTGGCAGTATGAGAAGGACTTCGTTTTCTGGGGCCTGATCAAATATGGCACTACTAAGGACTTTGTCGAGAACGAGGAAGTTAAGAACGGTAAGACAGAGGTTTCTTCCTCCAGTATTACTGGCGCCGATCCGCTGGGACAGGGTACTGTTATCAAGGTAAACAATAACGCCAAGGAATATGGTGTAACGACTAAGGACTATAATAATCCTGATGAATCGACTTACACGCCTGTTGTCGAAAATAAAAAATATTCCGGGGTATCTGGCAAAATCTTCGGCTATGGCAATTGCACCTATACCTGGACTGAAACCCAGATGCATTCCACAAGCAGTACCTATACGATTAAGGGCGATAAGCCGATTAATGTTGGCTTTATGACCGGCGGCAGCGGTGACATCAGCGTTAACAGCGCCAAGGATATGTATCTTGCAGGCAACATCAGCAATGCGACTAAGGCTGACGGTAGTGCAATCGGCAAGGTTACCTTAAACAGCATCGACGGCGCTATCAGCTCTGTTGGCAGTGCACGCGTTGACGCGGATGACCTGACTGCTAAAGCAGCCAAAGGTATCAGCATCAATCACAGTGCGTTGGGCAACATGGCGAAGCTGAATATTGAAGCAACAACTGGTGACGTAAGCATTAATTCCGACCGCGGCAAGCTGCAATTTGTCGGCGGCAATAAGGGCGCGTTGAGCGGTAACCTGGTAATTAACGCAGCAGGCGACATTACTACGGCTAGTGATACTGTTTTGAACGGCAACCGCATTGATTTCACCACTCTTGGTGAGATTAACGCAGCGATTGCTCCCGGTCAGACGCTGACCAGCAGTGATACCATGTCTGCAAGCGTAAATGCTAACGCTTATGGCGATATTACGCTGACCAACAGCAACGGCGATATGCGTATCGGTCATATTGCCAGCCAGAATGGTAATGTAAGCCTTACAACCAGCGGCAGCTTTATCGACGCAGTAGGCGACAGCACCCTGTCCGACAGCGAAAGCAAGCTGCAAAAGTGGCAGGAGCTGGGACTGATTAACAGTAATGACAAGGCAGAAGAAAGCGCAGCATCTGCAGCGGCAGCCAAGAGCGAGCGTGTACAGGCACTGGAAAACAGGGCAAAGCAGCTGGCTATGGCAGACAAGAAATATACCGAAGAAGCTCAGAACGCAGCTTTGGCAGAATACAAGGCATTGGCAGAAGCTTACAAAACTAATGGCGAAGCAGCCTTCGAAGGAAAAAACTATAGCCAGGACGTTAAGGACTGGGCTAAGATGTACGCAGAGGTTGATAACAGCACTGCCTACGGCTGGAGCAAAAATGAGCTGCTGTATGCTATTCAGGACAGCGTGCTGAATGCAGCCCCCGGCCAGGTACTTACAGTAGATAAGGCCAACGTTCAGGGCAAGAACATCAGCCTGAGCGCAGGCAAGAACATCGGTATCGACGGCGAAGCAACTAACATTGCCTACAGCGAGATGGGCAAGCTGGATAATCTTAAGCTTTTGGCACAGGCTAAGGCCGGTGACCTTACCTGGAATGATGCCGACAACAGAATTGAAGTTCGTCAGCAGCGTCAGATTACGGTACAGCTGGCAGATGGCGGCAAGCTGAATCTTAAGGCCAACACCAGCGGTGCTGACAATACCGGTAATGTTTATCTGGCAGGCGTTAAGGATACTATGCTGGATATTTCCGGTACGATTAACACGACGCAGGATGTTAAGCTGCTCAGCGATAAGGGCGTTCGCATGAACAACGGCAGCATTGTTGCCGATAACCTTATTATCCAGGGCGGCAAGGGCAATGTAGGCAGCAAGGATGCCTTCATCAAGACTAATATCAGCGGTAATTTGGAAGCAAATACCGATACCGGCTACGGCGTATATCTGCATCAGACGGCTGCAGGCAACAAACCGGCTCAGGTGCTGAAGATTCAGGATGCTGCAACAGGTACGCTGGTGCTCAAGGCAGATAACGGTATGCAGATGACTACGGAAGCAGGCAAAAATATCGGTTATCTGAACGCCAACAGCATTAACCTGCAGGCAGCCAACGGCGATATCGGTAAAGCTGATGACGGTATCCGCATTCTGGAAAACGGCGCTGTGATTAACGCTAAGGCAGAAAACGGTTCTGTTTACCTGCAGGGCGCAGGCACGAAGGATGCAGGCCTGGTAGTTGATAGCATTACTGCTACAGGAAATGCTAAGGTCAACCTGGACGGTGACGTTAACTTCGGTAACGGCGTAAGAAACGGCAGCATTAGCGCAGGCGTAGATGTAACTGTTAACGGTAACAATGTTAACCTGAACGCAGGTACTGTTACTGCAGGCGGCGCAAGCAATATCACTGCAGGTAAAGATGTGAACGTAACAACCGGCAGCATTACATCTAGCGGCGCAGGCAACATCACTGCAGGCAACAACGTTAACCTGAACAGCAGCACGCTGGCAGCGGGCGCTGATAGCGTAATTACCGCAACTAATGGCAATATCGCACTTGGCAGCAGCGGCATTACGGTTAACGGTGCTAACAATAAACTGAAGCTTGATGCTAATGGCAGCGTAATGCAGGATGAGGCGGCTAAGGGTATCACTGCAGATAATCTGACAGTTGAATCCGGCAAGACACAGCAGCTACTCAGCAAGAGCAATAAGGTGAAGAGCCTGACGATTAAAGGCAAGGATGCAGGCAGCAGTCTGATGGTTGATGGCGTAACCAGGTTTAACGGTACGACGGATAATCTGCTAGTTACTGTTGATGATTCTCATATCAAGGGCGATGTCCTGATTGAAAACTACCAGGCAGATACCGGCAAGATTACCATTAATTCCACTATTGATACCTCTAAGTATAATGATGAACATACTGGTAATATCACTGTTAAGGCAGATGGCGACATTACTACTGCAGGCGGCGTTAATCTGAATGCAGCTGATAAGGTAAGCATCAATTCTAAGAAGGGTTCCGTTGCAACCGGCGGTAACGTAACTGCCAACAACGACGTAGATATCGACGCAGCGCAGGATATCACTGCTAACGGTAACCTGACTTCTACTAATGCTAACGTAGATTTGCAGGCAGGCGGCAAAATTACGACGAATGGCACAGTAAATGCGCTTAACAACGTAACAGCCAATGCTAACGGCGATATCAACACCAACGGCGACGTTACTGCACAAACTGGTAAAGCGGTGCTTAACTCCAATGGTGGCAACGTAAATACTCAAAACGTAACAGCGAACAACGAAGTAGACATCGACGCAAAACAAGATATTACTGCAGGCGGAAATCTCATCTCTAATAGTGGTGAAATTACTCTGGATGCAGGCGGCAGCATTACGACGAATAGCACAGTAAATGCTCATGATGACGTAATTGCCAACGCTAACGGCGATATCAGCACCAACGGCGATGTTACTGCACAAACTGGTAAAGCAAAGCTCAACTCCAGCACTGGCAATGTAAATACCGGTAACGTAACAGCGAACAACGGCGTAGATATCGACGCAGCGAAAGATATCACTGTCAACGGTAGCCTCAATTCCGATATTGCTAACGTAGATTTGAACGCAGGCGGCAGCATTACAACCAGCGGACAAGTTAAAGCTCAGCAGAATGTTGATTACAATGCCAAAGGCAGCATTACTACCGAAGATATTATCAACAGCACGGCTGGCAACATCCACCTGCAGACAGACGCAGCTGAAGGCAGCATCACCTTCGGCGGCGATGTAACTGCCGAGCATGGCAATATCAACATCGATGTACTGCAGAACGGTAGCGTAACCGACCATGATAATAAAGATAATAAATTTACCGCTCTTGGCGATAAGGGTGATATCAACAGCGGCAACTTCAAACTGCAGATCAAGGGTGCCGGAGATGTTAACCTCCACGAGATTTATGCTACCAACAACGCGCTTATCGACGTTGCCAACGGCAATCTCACCTTGGCAAAAATCGACGGCAATCTGGTAGCTCTGCAGCTGAAGACCGAAGGCAAGCAGCTGAAGGTTGGCGAGCTTATCGCAGGCACCAAGATTATTGCTCAGGGCAGCGACATTGACCTGAACAAGATTCAGCAGCGTCTGGATGCTGACGGCCTTCTGACCATCGTTCCGGACGGCGCACAGCCTGATAAGCCTATTGACAACCTGAAGATTGGTGAGATAATTACTAATAAGGGTGTCCGCTTCGAGCATCTGTGGCTGAATAACGGCTCTATCAAAGTAAGTGAAGGCATGTTCCATATCGATAAGCTGGTAGTCAACAATGTTGCGCATTTCAGCAATAAGCATATGAAGACTGCTGTATGGGGCGCACCGCCGCAGCGTGACGGCAGCGACAGCGTTTACTGGAACAACATTGCAGTGAACAACCCGGCAGATAATCTGACTGAATGGCAGCAGGAGGGTACTAATCCGGATAAATGGATGTACCTGCACTTCACTGCACAGCCGAACGTTCAGCACAGCAACGGCGCACTGCTTGACCTGCGCAATTACGATTATGTTTATGACCAACGCTTTACCGCTGTAGACCATATGCTGCAGCAGCTCAACGAGAACAAGGCAGAGGAATATGACATCAATCACGCACCGGATGTAGTACAATACTTCCGCTACGACCTGTATGACCTGGATGAGGACGATAACAAGAGTGAACCCGTAAAAATCACTGTAGAAGCATAGGAGGAAACGCTGATGAACAAAAAGGCAGAGGCTTTTATCAAATATCTGGATGATAAGAAGATTACCTGCTTTGCCATTGAACAGATTAGCGAGGATAAGCTGAATACAGTGGTCTTCCGTTCTCACATTGTTGTTGAAGGCCAGCGTCTGCCGACGCTGGTCATCCTGGACAGCAGTATTTATGGTATGCTTCGCGTGCAGCTGGCAGCAAATGCTGTCAACGAAACTAACGAAGTGGCTATTCTGAGGGAAATCAACAAGGTGAACCGTCAATATAAGGTGTTCAAATATTATCTTACAGATGACGGTTCACTCTACCTGGACAGCTGCATGCTCTGCCAAAATGGCAGGCTGGAGGGCGACATGATTTATACCGTGCTGGATGTAATCATCAAGCATCTGGAAAAGGAATATAAAAAAATAATGCAGCTCATCTGGCAGGCAAATTAGCCTGCCGGATGCAGCAAAGTTATGTATATCAAAGGGGTGTTGACGATGATTACTAATAAAACAAGCTTGCTTCTGGTTACGCTTTTGCTGGGATGCAGTGCCGTTGCTTTTGCAGGGCCTACAGATGAGCAGGCAGCAGAATTCCATAAAAGCGGCCTGAACAACGCCGGTGTGGCAGCCAACAGAGCGATAGAGTATATGGAGCGTCAGCGTGTTGCCAAGCAAATTGCCGAGGACAAGGCCAAGACAAGCAGCAAGATAGAGCAGGGGAGCGAAAAGCCTGATGCGGAACAGCAGGCGGCAGTAACCTTTAAGCTGGAAAAGCTGGAGCTGGATGAATCCACTGTACTGGAGCAGGCAGAGCTGCAGAAGCTGACGGACGAATATATTGGTAAAGAGGTTGGCGTCAAGGATTTGTACGAGCTGGTAAATAAAATCAACAAGCTGTATCTTGATAATGGTTACTTTACCTGTCGCGCAATTTTGCCGGCACAGACAATTAGAAATGGTACGGTAAAAATTGAGCTTATCGAAGGCAAAACGAATGCTGTTGAGGTGCAGGGCAACAAGTATACCAAAAGCAAATACATCAGCAAGCGTATGAGCCTGAAGCAGGGCGAGGTTGCCAACATCAATAAGCTGAATGACGATTTACTGCGCTTTAACGCTGCCAATGACGTGCAGCTGCGCATTTCTCTGCAGGCCGGCAGCGAGCCGGGAACTACGGATTACGTCATCAGCGCCTATGAACCGCAAAACATTACCTGGACTGTTTACAGTGACAACGCAGGCAGTGATACGAGCGGCGAATATCGCGGCGGTCTGTTCTTTACGGATAGAAGCCTGACAGGTGTGCGTGACGCGCTGACGCTGAACACGATGCTGAGCGATGGCACCAAATCCTTCGGCCTTGGCTACAGCAGGCCATTAGGCCATAGCGGTACCAAGCTGAACCTGCAGTACAGCGCCAACAGCGTTCACATTACGGACGGACAGCTGGAGCCGTTGAATGTACGCGGTCATGCTTATGCCATGAACGTTGGCCTGAGCCAGCCGTTAGTAGTGACGGAAAAGATTCGTACTGAGGCAACACTTGATTACGGCCAGCAAAATTCCAAGACTGATTTCAGCGGCCAGCATTGGCTCGATGATACCATTAAAGGCGTTACGGCAGGCTATTCCGTAACTAATTACGGCGCAAGCTCTGTTATTTACCAAAAGCACAGCTTTAACGCCGGTACGCATACCAATATTGCCGATAAGGACAAGGATTTTTCCCTGTACCAGCTTAATGGCCTGTACCAGAAAATGTATCAGCATGGGCAGCTTTTGAGCCTGCGCCTGGACGCACAGCGTGGCTTCAACAATTATCTGCCTTCCGCCCGTCAGTTCTACATTGGCGGCATGTACAGCGTACGCGGCTACAAAGAAAGCCTGCTTGGCGGCGACAGTGGCTACAGTGTGGGCCTGGAATATTCCGTGCCTGTGACTAAGGACAAAAAGACTAATGCTTTCGTCTTTATGGATCATGGTCAGGTCTTTGGCGACAGTGCCTTTGACAGCCATGTACTGACAAGCTGTGGTCTGGGCGTGCGCAGCAACATCACCAAGCACATAGGTGCTGTGGTAACATTGGGCGTGCCTTTGATTAAGGAAATCAATAATACTGATGTAGATTCAACTCGCATCCATTTCATGGTAAGCGGTCAATTCTAAAAAAATCTTGTGTAATAATAGGACTAGGGAAACCCGGTCCTATTATTTTTTGCCTGTATATATGTAGGAAAAAGCAGCTTTGCCTGTAGCTGATATCCTATTATATGAAAAAAATTTCGATAACTGATGACAATTACCACAATTCAAGCTATAATAAGTATATAAACAAAAAATTATTTTATGAGGTGACATACAATGCAATTTCCGATAGTTTTAGGTGTTTCTGCACGTCACGCACATCTGTGCCGTGAGCATATGGATATTTTATTTGGTGAAGGCAGCGAGCTGCACGTTAAAAAGCCGATTGGCCAGCCTGGTCAGTTTGCTTCTGAAGAACAGATTACCATGGTAACTCCCAAGGATTCCATGAAGCTGCGCATCATCGGTCCTCTGCGTCCGGAAACTCAGATTGAGCTTTCCCTGACTGACGCGCGCAAGGTTGGCCTGAATGCTCCTATCCGCAACAGCGGCGATATCGAAGGCAGTGCTGGCGCTAAGCTAATCGGTCCGAAGGGCGAGCTGGAGCTGAAGGAGGGCATTATCATCGCTGCGCGCCACGTGCATCTGTACCCGGAAACCGCTGAAAAATACGGCCTGAAGGACGGCGATATCGTTGATATTACTACAGAGGGCGAGCGTTCTGTAACACTGCATAATGTTCTGGTACGTGCGGGCGTAAAGCATGCTGACGAGGTTCATATCGACACTGACGAAGCTAATGCCTGCAACCTGGGCAGCGGCGTGATGGTGAACGTTGTTACCAAATAACTTCCTTATAATAAAGTAGAGGAGCGAAAGCTTATGAATAAAAGTGCGATTTTAGCAGCAATGCTCATCCTTGCAAGCAGCAGTGCTTATGCCTACGAAAACAGCTATGCAGGCTACAGTGTTAAGGACGGACAGCCTTACTATAAGCTGGAAGCGAAGAAGGTTTATGCGTATACCAATATTAGTAGCAAAAAGGCTTATCAGAACGAAGAGGATTTAAAAAATACCGCAGTTAATATTGTTAACTATTACACAGCAGAGGATATGGAGCAGATTTTAGGCGAAAAATTCTCTACTGCTTATTTTGATGCGGAATATGAGAAGCTGGCACTTTTGGAGCGCTCCCAGCTTAATCCGAAAACAGTGCCTGCGCCGCTGCTGGAGCTTGAAAAATATGCCGAGCACGACAGCAATGGTAATGTAACTATCCAAAGCAAGGTGCTCAAGGAGAAGCTGGACCAGCTTACTCCTGTAATCAAGGTAGGCAAGATTGCCGGCAAAAAGGCAATTACCATTTCTTATATCTATAAGCAATCTGATGTGCTGTTTAAAATTGATACCAGCATGGTTTCTGCCAATGACAGACTTTATCTGCTGTCGACGGTGAACAGTGATCAGGATGTATACGCTCCGAAGAAGGACGAAAAAGCTGCTGACGCTGATACAGATGTTGATATCGATGATATTGAAGATATCGATACTGAGGATGCAGGCAGTGAGGATAAAGCAGCACAAACCAAGCCTCAGGACGCAGCTTCTATAAAGGAAGCAATAGAAAAGGCCATGCAGGTAGAAAATGTTGCTTTGCGCGACATTCCTGCAGAAACAATGCAGCGCTTTGATAAAGCACACACTGATCTGCTGAAGGGCTTTAAGGCTTTTGCTCCGACAAGCACGCCGAAGGCCATCAGCTTTACTGATTCTGCAGTCGGCAAAAGTGTGCAGCTGCCGGATGATTGGTTCTACGGCCAGCTGAACCTGCGATATAAGGATAAAGGCACCTTTTATCTGACTACGGCTTCTTCCATGAAGCAAATGCAGGAGGTTGCCGCAAATACTGATTTTGACAATATCTATTCCGTATTTGCTATTCCGGCGTCTGATCCTGAATACCAGTCGAAGTTCATGGAGCTTTACACCAGCGGCATGCGTAATGTTCTGGAGCATTGGAATCATCTGCTTGTTACCGTCAGCGTAGATAATATTAATGACGCTGATGCTAAAGAGCTTTTAGCAACGCCTGTTGCCAACAAGCTTGCTGTGGAAGGCTTTATTAATTAATGATGGTCTGCAGCGACTGAAGGGCTTTGGCAACGATTACTTTGCTTTGAAGGATTATAAGACAAATTATGACTTCACTAAGGAAAAAGCTCTTATCGGCATCAATGCTGATACCCAATTGCTGAAGGATTTTGCTTATAACAACAAAATTTTACTGAGCTGCAACCAAAAAGCTGCTACAGCGATGCTTTTTATCAAAAAAACCGACGCTGAAACGGAAAAAAGCCTTGAACAGCAAGTAAACGAATGGCACTTTTAATTACATAGGTGTAATGAGTTGCACTGCATAAAATTCTCACGTCTGAGAAAAGGAAAATTTAACATAATATACATTATCGGACGTAAAATATTATTTTGCAGTCTTTGCGGTAAAAAGGCCGCATTATAGACATGCTTATTTCCCAACTGAGGAAAATGATGAAAAAGCGTCAGACAATGAGAATTCTTTGTTTTTTGCTCCTCCCCCGGAGGTTTTGAGAAGCTTTTAGCATTTTTTTTGTTAAATTAGCCACCGTGCGCACTGCTGTTTGACGAAATTACTTTTATCTGCTATAATTTGTATAAGGTAATCTATAAACAAATGATTGGAGGGTCTAAAATGGGAAGAAGAAAAGCGCTCCCGCCAGACTTTGATGGCAACTATACTGAAGAAATGTTGTCTGAACGCCAACGTAATATTTTAAAATTTGTCCGTACCTTTATTAATCATAAGGGTTATCCGCCCGCTGTACGCGAAATCGGTGCAGCAGTAGGCTTATCCTCCAGTGCCAGCGTGCATAACCATCTGAAGAAGCTGCAGGAATACGGCTTCATTCAGCGTGATGCTGCCAAACCGCGTGCATTGGAGCTGATGAGCGAAAGTGATGCCTGGAGAAATAAGCTGCTTGTTCCGGTACCGCTGGTTGGTAAGGTTACTGCAGGCGTTCCTATTCTCGCTGTAGAGAATATTGAAGAGACCTATCCTATTCCTCGTGACCTGATCGGCTGCGACGATGATGTTTTCATGCTTTCCGTATGCGGTGACAGCATGATTAACGCAGGTATTCTGGATCATGACTACATTATTGCACGTAAGCAGAATTTTGCTAATAACGGCGATATTGTTGTTGCCCTGATTGACGGCGAGGAAACTACCGTTAAGCGTTACTTCCGCGAGCTGCGCAGTGTGCGCCTGCAGCCGGAAAACGATAAGTATCAGCCGATTGTCGGTTCTGACAACATTAAGGTGCTTGGTAAGGTTATTTCTGTATTCCGCATGCTGTAATAACCTGACTGTAAAATGCATGTAAAATGATGTCACTTTAGCGTCATATACAAAAACAGCTCTTTACAGAGCTGTTTTTTTGTTATATATTATAGTTATGAATGTGTGTAAACGATTTTTACAAGGAGATGACGCTTATGTTACATCCATCTACTGATATTATCATGAACGCCCAGCAGTTCTTTGCTGCTGACCAGAGCGAAGCTAATTTGGTCAAGCTGCTCCATGCAGTCAGCGTAATGCTGCAGGAAGGTGCTGAGGTGCTCATCCCTACTGCAGCTGATGCGCCGGAGGGCCAGCTGCTGCTGCAGACGCAGACTACGGAAAGCGGCCTGGAATATATGACTGCCTTCAGTAGTAAGGAAGCCTACGAGCAGGGCGCGCCTTGCAACGTTATCAGCCGCCCTTTAGTCAACTACTTTGAAGCAATCCTGCAAATGGACGGCATTGCGGGTATTATCTTTAACCCTGCTTCCCCCGCTCCCTTCAATATCCAAAACCGTATGATCAAGGAGCTGCTGGCTGATGCCAAGAAGAACAAGCAGCAGAACGCTATTTCTGTTTGGCGTGGTGATATAACTACGCTGGACTGCGACGCTATTGTCAATGCTGCCAACAGTACGCTTTTAGGCGGTGGTGGCGTTGATGGTGCTATTCACCGCGCTGCAGGACCGCAGCTTCTGGAGGAATGCAAAGCCTTAGGCGGCTGCCCCACTGGTGCTGCCAAGATTACCTATGGCTATAACCTGCCTGCAAGCTACATTATTCATACTGTAGGCCCAATTTATAATGGTAAGGTTGAACAAAGACTGGAACTGGCCGACTGCTACAAGAATTGCCTGGACCTGGCACGCAAGCATCATCTGCACAGCATCGCTTTCCCGGCGATTTCTACCGGTGCTTATGCTTATCCTGTGGACGAGGCTGCCCGTATCGCTCTTTTGACCTGCACTGAATGGATTAATGCCAATGCCGCTTATGGCATGAGCGTTGTGCTCACCTGCTTCAACAGCGGCGTTTATAACGCTTATCAGGAGCTTGTTAAAAAGGCGCAGAACGGCGAGTTAGATTAACCTTATAGCACTTTTATGTACGACAAAACCCGTGACTCCCTTCGGACGTCACGGGTTTTTATTAACCTTAGCGTAAATTTACTAGCGTACAGATTTACGCATTGATGATATTGTTGAACAAAGATTTATTGGCTTCGATAGGCTGCTTGCCGCCGACTACGCAGATCAGTCCGTCGCTGAGCATGTCCTCTACTACCTTAGCCAGTGCCTGCAGGTCTGCATTGCTTACATTGAGGATTTCGCTGCGGATGCGCTGGCGCAGCTCAACGGGAACGTGCTTCAGGTATTGTGCGGTTGCCTTGTCAAGACGCATGCTGTTGGTCAGGGGCTTATCCATCGTGCTGATGGTACCGATAACATACTTGTTCAGCTCGCGTTCGGGGAATTCCTCGTTTCTCAGCCATTCTGCCAGACCTTGGTAAGCCTCCAGAGTTTTCGGCAGCTGCGGGTCGCGGTAGGATGCAAACACGCCTACACCGTTCAGCTCAAAGCGTGCGGTAACACCGTAAGCGCCGCCCTGAATACGGATTTTGGTCCACAGGTATTCGTAGCTCAGAATGGTTTCCAGTACAGCCATCGCGCCCACGTATTTGTGACCGTGCTTAGCAAAGTTGCCGCCTGCAGCAACGTATTGCACCTTACCTGCGGTAGCAATAGCCTCGTTAACGGTGCCTACGGGCAGAACTTCAGCCTTCTCCCCTGCTTCTGCCTCAGACAGCTTGCTGATGAAATCAAGGCACTGTTGTCTTACTGCTGCCTGCTCTTTTACGTCACAGCTATAGCTGAGCAGGAAACGGTTCTTCTGGAAGAAGCGTTTGATTAACAGGCGCAACTGCTCCAGTACCTGCGGTGCCAGCTCGTCGAAGTTATCGGTTAGCTTTTTGAGGAACTGGTAATAGCTGAATTCATCCTGCTCGTTGACGCGTGCGCCGGCAGAGCAATAGGAGAACAGTCTGGTGATAGCAACGGTCTGACCGCGGTTGAAGAAATTGTCATCCCAATCGGTTTTCAGCTCGGCTACCAGCTCGCGGAAGCGCTCCAGATCGTTCATCTTGCTTTCCAAAGCAATGGCCTGCAGGATATCCAGCATTTTCGGTAGGTTATCGGTGAGGCATTTGCCTTTGGTGGAGAAGTAAATTTTATAATCATCCGTAGATTCTGCTTCGGTGAAGGCGCGTACAGCGAACGCAATGCCACCTGTATACATGATGGCGTTGGTTGACAGCTCCTGATAGCTGTAGCGTTCAGTGTTGAACTTGCCCATGATATCGGTAAGCAGATAGCACAAAGGCAGCTTTTCGGCTTCCATATCGGTAATATCAAAATAGAAGCTGGTATAAGCGATTTTATTGGTGTTGCGCGGAAGATACAGCAAATGGCTTGCGCCCAGCTCTTCCTCCTGCGTTTCAATCTTCTCTACCTCCTGCCTGATGTCGCTGCGCTTCAGTACAGGGATGGTTGCGCGTGCTTCCTCACTGTCGGGAGTAGCCTGCAGACGGTGCAGCTCGGCGCATTCGTCGATATGTTGCTGCAGCTCCTCCTGGCTCATCTGTGCCTTGATAGCGCTCATTTTGGCAGCAGCGGCCTCCTGGTCTGCCTCCTCCTTGCCGGGCTGTGGCAGCAGGGTTACCAGCACCTTATGGGTGTTGTCCAGCAGATAGTTTTCAATAATGCTTTCGTAATAGTTGGTTTTCAGGCCATCGCGCAGAGCTGCCAGATATTTGTTGTAACAGAGGCCCTCAATCGGATTGCCGTCATACAGCCAGTTATCCATAACGCCGATGCCCAGAATCAGTCCCTTGGGATAGCCGCCGAAATCTGCCTCACGCAGCTTGAATTCCATGGAGTTGATGTTGGCCTCTAACAGCTTTTTGTCAATGCCGTTGATGGTGATGTCCTGCAATGTTTTATAAATAACGCTAATAAATTTATCGCGCAGCTCCTTCTCACTGCCGCTGGCACGAATAGAAAATACCGGCTGATACATGCTTGAGGTATAGCTGCCGTTGATAATCTGGCCCACGCCTGCGTCCATCAGCGCACGACGCAGTGCGGAGGATTCGCTGTCCAGCAATGTGCTTTTCAGCAGGCTCAGAGCCATGCTGGTCTGCAGGTCGGTTGCCTTGCCTGTTACGATAGAAAGCTCGTGATATGTTTTGGCAGTGCAGTCCTCCTCTGCCCCAACCGGATAAAAGGCTTCGATATCCGCAGTACGCGGCAAGGACTGCTGTTCTGCGATGGCGGAATCAACAGTACCGGTTTTCTCGAAGCTGCTCAGATATTCGCTGTCGAGATATTCCAGAGTAGCGTCGATATCCATATCACCGTATAAATAGATATAGCTGTTTTCCGGGCTGTAATAGGTTTTGTGGAACTGCTCGAATTTTTCCTGAGTCAGCTGCGGAATAGCATCCGGATAGCCGCCGGATTCAAAACGGTAGCAGTTGTCGGGGAACAGAGCCTTCATTGCTTCGTTTTCCAGATATGCGTCCGGCGAAGAATACACGCCCTTCATCTCGTTATAAACAACGCCGTTGTAGCTCAGCTCGCCGTCGATACTGTCCAGATTATAGTGCCAGCCTTCCTGACGCAGAGTGTATTTGTTTTGGTATAAGGAAGGATAGAATACAGCGTCCAGATATACGTCCATCAGGTTATGGAAGTCCTTATCGTTGCGGCTGGCAACGGGATACATGGTCTTATCTGGGAAGGTCATAGCGTTCAAAAAGGTGTTCAGAGAGCCCTTGACGAGATCCACGAAGGGCTCCTTTAAGGGATATTTGCGGGAGCCGCAGAGAGAGGAATGCTCCAGAATATGTGCCACACCTGTATCATCTGCAGGCGGAGTTCTGAATGAAATAGAAAAAACCTTGTTATCGTCATCGTTAGCAAGGTACAAAAGGCGTGCGCCGCTCTTGATATGCTCCATGATATATGCCTGGGAGCTGATTTCATCTACAAATTGTGCTTGTAAAACCTTAAAGCCGTGGTATACGGCATTTATTGCTAAAGTCATTATTGCCTCCTAAAAATTTACACTATGGTATTTATTATAGCATATTTGCAAAGCTATTGTCTGAAAATCTTGTAAAAAGAGTTAGCTGTTGCTAAAAAAGATTATCTCCTTGCCAAATATGCATTTCTTGCCTATAATAATTAGTAGAATAGTCAGAATCTGGAGGGAGTATTCATGGAAGAAGCACGCTTTACACTGCGCATTCATCCTATTATTATGAATAAGATGAAGCATTTGGCAAAGATAAATGGCCGTTCAGTAAATAAGGAAATCGAACAGATTTTGAAATGGGTTATTGATGATTACGAGCGCCAATACGGCAAAATTGAGCTGACCAAGGCGGAAATGCCGGGCTTCAGCACAGGCGCAACGGTTAAGGAAGCGCCGGAGCAGCCTATGGAAATGCTCTTCGGTTTAGATAATAAAAGCAAAAAATAATATGTAGGCTCCCCTGCCCTACGCTATACAAATAATAAAGGCACTACTGCGCTCACAGTAGTGCCTTTAGTGTTTATGCTTATTTTGCTATTGCGTGCTCCTTCAGCTCCAGCTTTTGCTTTTCTTCTACCTCTTTGATGCGGCAGCTGGCGAAAATAGAGCCGGAAACATTGTGCCATACGCTGAAGATAGCGCCCGGAAGCGTGGCCAGCGGATTAGCGGCGAAGTTTGCGGTCGCCAGAGCAAGCGCCAGACCGCTGTTTTGCATTGCAACTTCAATAGCAATAGAGGTTTCCTTAGCGTAGGATACCTTCATCAGACGCGCCATGCTCAAGCCCAGTGCCATACCGATGCCGTTGTGCAGGACAACTGCCAGCATTACGATCAGACCGCAGCTCATCAGCTTAGCAGCGTTGACGGCAACGATACCATCGATAATGGTTACAATCGCTACAACGGAAACAAGCGGCAGAATACCGCCCAGCTTGACGATGGTTTCGTGGAAAAGGCTGTTTAAGATGATACCTGCAAGCACAGGCAGCAGCACAATCTTTACTACGGAAAGCACCATAGCCATAAAGCTTACCTCAACCCAGGAGCCTGCCAGCAGGTACACCAGCACAGGTGTTACCAACGGTGCAATCAGAGTCGAAGTGATGGTCATGCCAACGGATAAGGGAACGTCACCCTTAGCGATGTAGGCAATAACGTTGCTGGCAGTACCGCCGGGGCAACAGCCTACAAGGATAACGCCCAGAGCGATATCAGTATCAAGATTCATCACTACAGCCAACAGATAGGCTGCCAGGGGCATGATGGTGTATTGCAGGATACAGCCGGAAATAACCTCCTTAGGTCGGGAAAAGACGATTTGGAAGTCCTCGCGCTTGATGGTCAGGCCCATTCCGAACATTGCCGTGCCCAGGAAGAGAGCGGTATACTGCGGAATCCACATGAATTTTTGCGGATGTGTAAAAGCAACCGCAGAGGTGATTAAAATCACGACGGCGATGTACTTGGATAACAATCCGCTAACCTTGCCAATGATGTTTAAAACGCTGTTTTGCTCGTTCATATTAAATTGCCTCCTTACATGTATGCTGCCCTGGGGCAGTCACGCTGTTAATTGCCTCGAGCAGAAGCAATTACATGGGTATTGTACCACAAAAAGGAGGAAAAATCCATGCCCGGCTTAAAGTATCAGCAGGCCTCCAGCAGGTGCGACACCTTCACCTGCAGCTTATCTGCGATGCGGAATACCAGGTCCATACTCGGGCGCGCGCTGCCGTGCTCGATTTTACTCAAATACTGCGGAGTAATGCCTATCTGCTCTGCGAGCATTCCCTGCCCCAGCTCCTGCATGATTCTGTAATAACGTATTTTTCTGCCCATTTCTACATACTTTTCGCAATACATATATCATCCACTCCTCTACTTCTTACTGATTATAGCTTACAGTATTTCCGGCATTTCTTCATGTAAAAAAAGGTGCGAAGACAGCCTTGATACTGCTTGCCAAAGTAAATACAGGCGAATTCCTGAAAAATGTGCCGGCAATCAGTGTTGCTTTTTCGTTATGCCTTAGCATAATCTTATTATAAAAAATAGGATAGCCAGAGATTGGCTATCCTAAAAAATTTTTTGAGAAATTTTTAGATATTTTTTGTGAAAATGAATTTTGTACTTAGTTTACCGGTATCTCCTGTCTGGAAATAACCTCAATCAGCTCGCCCTGACTCTTCAGCCAGATATCAATGCCCTTGCCGAAGACCTCTGCTTCAATCAGCGTCCCCTTTTCATCCTCCTGCACAACCTTAGCGGTTGGCAGTCGGTCCAAAATGTACTCATAGCAGCTGCCTTTGAAGTAAAAGCGCAGTCGTTGCAGATGCCCGCCGTACATAAACTGGATGCGCTTACGGAACTCGCCCTCTTCAAAGCGTTTTGAGTATGGTACAGCAAAATGCTTGTCCGTAACCGTAAAGCCTTTGATTCTGTCGATGCGGTAAATTGTCGGGAAGGGATCGTTCTCAATCTCAAACTTTACCTTTTGCTTATCTTTAGGCGTAAGAAAGGCAATCAGATAGAAATAGAATTCGGAGAACATGATGCCTACAGGCTGCACAGTGCGTTGCACCTGCACGCCATCAGTACGACGGTAGGTAATCGTTACCTCCTGCTGTTCGCGCACAGCGCCGCTCAGCTCCCACATCTTCTTCAGGAATTTGTCGTGATGCTGTGGCTCTACATAAAGCAGCTTTTCGTTGCCTATAAGCTCGCTCACACGCTGCTGCTCTGTTTTGGGGATACAGCAGTCAATCAGCTTATCGATAATCGGGTAAAGCTCCTTTTTGGTGAAGGCCCTGCTTTCCAGCAGTATTTTGAGCGTGGCGAAAACCTCTTCGTTAGACAGCAGATTGCGTGAGGGCGGTACTAATTGGTAAGCACCTAGCTTCTGGTTATATACCAAATCCTGGACAATTCCTGTTGCTTCGTTCTGCTCATGCAAAAAGGACCGCAGGTCTTCTATGTCGCGCTGAATAGAGCGTAAGGAGCAGCCAAAGCGTTGGGCCTCCTCCTTCTTGTAGAGCATTTTGCCGTCTACCAGGCGCGAATACATATAGAGCAAACGATCCTTTGCGATGCGTAAATCTGTCATTATTAGTTCCTCCCTGCCATGAAATTTGCAAAGCGGCTGATGTAAGAAAATCTCTTTAAGCTTATTATAGCACGTTTATTCTCTTAAGCAAACATTTTGCCACCGGCTATAAGCAGATTTTATCATAGCGGGAGGACACATACTGTCTTTCTCTAAAAATATTTTTGGCTTTCTCAGCATATTTCAGAGATAACAGGCTGAAATTTATGCCTGTTCAGTTTTAAGCGCAGGCAGAAAGCCGTCCAGTGCTTCCAGAGCGCGTGCTGCAATCTGAGCGTTCTTTTCTCTCTTCTTGCGGATGCGTACAGTGAGCGGCGGAATGAGGCCGAAGTTGATGTTCATCGGTTGGAAGTTTTCAATCGTCGGATTGCTGATGTAGTTGGCCAGTGCTCCGTGTGCAGTTACCTCGGGGAATTCTACCTCAGGCAGTCCCAGTACTGCTCTCGCAGCAGCTAAACCGGCCATCAGGCCGGATGCTGCCGACTCGACGTAGCCTTCTACGCCTGTCATCTGTCCGGCAAAGTAGAAGCGCTTGTTGCTGCGCAGGTTGAAGTGCTTATCCAGCAGCTGCGGCGAATTCAGGTAGGTGTTTTTGTGCATTACGCCGAAACGGACGAACTCTGCGTTCTCCAGACCGGGAATCATGCCGAAAACACGTCTTTGCTCCGGCCATTTGAGATGTGTCTGGAAGCCTACCAGATTATAAAGGGAGGCAGCGGCGTTATCCTGACGCAGCTGCACTACTGCATATGCTTCCTTGCCATTACGCGGGTCAATGAGGCCTACAGGCTTCAGCGGACCGAAGCGCATGGTGTCCTCGCCTCTTGCAGCCATTTCCTCGATAGGCATGCAGGCTTCAAATACATCATGCTCAAAATCTTTTACGGGAGCGCTTTCCGCATTGCAGAGAGCTTCCCAGAAGGCAACGTATTCCTCCTTCGTGTAGAAGGGGCAGTTGAGGTAGTCGGCGCCGCCCTTGTCGTAGCGGGAGGCACGGTAAACCTTGTCATAGTCCAGGGAATCGGCGGTAACAATCGGTGCTGCGGCATCAAAGAAGTGCAGATAATCAGACTGTAAGAGCTTTTTGATATCGGCGAAAAGCGCAGCGCTGGTCAGCGGACCGCTGGCTACGATGACAGTGCCTTCAAGGCTTTCCAGGTCGGTCACCTCTTCGTGGATGACGGTAACGAGCGGATTGGCCTTTACCGCTTCGGTTACGGCAGCGGCAAAGCCGTCGCGGTCGACAGCCAGAGCGCCGCCGGCAGGCACCTGATGTTCGTCAGCCTTTTGCATGATGAGGGAGCCTAAACGGCGCATTTCTTCCTTCAGCAGGCCGACTGCGTTTTCAATATTGCCTGCGCGCAGGGAGTTGCTGCAGACAAGCTCGGCAAAATATGCGGTTTTATGTGCTTCGTCACTTTTTACGGGACGCATTTCGTGCAGGATTACAGGGATACCGTGGCGTGTGAGCTGGGTAACGGCTTCGCAGCCTGCCAGGCCCGCACCGATTACGTGTACAGGAGAGATAGTCATTTATTCGTTGCTGCCTTTCTTAGTTGTAGTAGTTTTTTTCGTTGCAGTTGTTTTCTTTGCGGTAGCAGCTTTTTTAGCTGTAGTCTTTTTTGCGGTAGTGGTTTTCTTCGCAGCAGTTTTGGTAGCAGTCGTTTTCTTAGCGGTAGTCTTTTTTGCCGCCGTAGTTTTCTTGGCTGCGGTGGTTTTAGTTGCGGTTGTTTTAGGTTCCGTAGTCTTTGCTGCAGCTGTTTTGGAAGCATATACCGGTCTTGCCTTGGAGCATTCCGGGTTGCTGCAGAATTTGCGCTTGCTACCGTTGCGTTCCACGTGCTCTACCATCATAGCGCCGCAGTCCGGGCAGGTTTCGTTAAGCGGCTTGTCCCAGGTGGTGTAATCGCACTCAGGATACTTTTCACAGCCATAGAATACCTTGCCGGTCTTGCTCTTGCGTTCGAGGATATCGGCGCCGCACTTAGGACATTTAACACCAATCGGGTGCAGAATGGGTTTGGTATTGCGGCATTTGGGGAAGTTGGGGCAAGCCAGGAACTTGCCGAAGCGTCCTTCGCGGATAACCATCATGGTACCGTCGTTGCACTTGTCGCAGGGTACGTCGGATACCTCCAGCGGAATTTCAACGATAGGAATTGCCACGCCGGCGTGGTCCAGCTCCTTTTTGAAGGGACCATAGAATTCGCTGAGAACTTCGTCCTTGGTGTGCTTCTTCTCGGCAACCTCATCCAGCTTTTCCTCCATCTGGGCGGTGAAGCCGATGTTGATGAGGCCCTGGAAATATTCGGTGAGCATATCCACGGTCATAATGCCAAGCTCGGTAACAAGCAGCTTTTTGGCATCCTTAACAACGTAACCGCGGGTAAGCAGTGTAACGATGGTCGGGGCAAAGGTGCTGGGGCGGCCGATGCCCTTCTCCTCCAGCTCCTTGATGAGCGTTGCTTCGGTGAAGTGCGCAGGCGGCTCGGTGAAGTGCTGCTCTGCCGGCATGAGCTTGTAAAGCAGCAGCTTGCTGCCGGGTTCAACATAAGGAACCTTGGAGTCCTTTTCTTTGTCATCATATTTGCTGTGCAGCTGCAAGAAGCCCGGGAATTTCAGTACGGAGCCTGTTGCACGCAGCTGGGAGTCGGCAGCATCAATCGTCAGGGTGGTAACGTCATAAACAGCGTCCGTCATCTGACTGGCAACAACGCGGTTCCAGATGAGAGTATACAGCTTGAGCTGGTCGCCGGTAAGATACTCCTGCATCTCGGCCGGGGTACGCATGACGCTGGTCGGACGAATCGCCTCATGCGCGTCCTGAGCGTTCTTTTTGGTGCTATAATGGTTGGCCTTGGCAGGGCAGAACTCACTGCCGAAGTTTTGCTTGATATAGTCGCGGATTTCGTCAACGGCTACGTCCGCCAGACGCACGGAGTCGGTTCTCATGTAGGTAATAAGGCCGACGGAGGTTTTGCCAAGCGATACGCCTTCATAAAGCTGCTGTGCGAGCATCATGGTCTTTTTAGCGCTGAAATTGAGCTTTTTGTTGGCCTCCTGCTGCATGCTGGAGGTAGTAAACGGCGGTACAGGGTGACGCTTGCGTTCCTTCTTTACGGCGTCGCTCACGATGTAATCGGCCTTGGACAGCGCTTCTTCCGCTGCTCTTGCCTCCTGCTCATTGTGCAGCTCCAGCTTTTTGCCTTTGTATTTTACTGCTTCCGCTTCAAAGAGCTGTCCCTTGCTGCCTTCACGCAGCTTGGCGCTTAACGTCCAGTATTCTACCGGCACGAAATCTTCGATTTCACGGTCGCGGTCGGCAACGATTTTGGTAGCAACAGATTGTACGCGGCCGGCGCTGAGTCCCTTGCGGATTTTGCGCCACAGCAACGGGCTCAGCTGATAGCCTACGATGCGGTCTAAAATACGGCGTGCCTGCTGTGCATCAACCATATCCATGTCAATGCAGCGCGGATGCTTGATAGCGTCCTTGACAGCAGCTGCGGTAATCTCATGAAATTCAATGCGGCAGGCAGATGTCGGGTCGATGCCCAGAATAAATGCCAGATGCCAGCTGATTGCTTCACCCTCACGGTCAGGGTCAGTTGCCAGTAAAACTTTGTCGGCTTTTTTGGCTTCAGCCTTCAAGGATTTGATTAAATCGCCCTTGCCGCGGATATTGATATATTTCGGCTCAAATTCGTTTGCATGCTCCTCGTCCGGCAGAAAGGTTACACCCAGGGTGCTCTTCGGCAGGTCGCGCAGATGTCCCATAGAAGCCTTAACAGTATAGTTTTTACCTAAAAATTTTTCGATAGTCTTGGATTTCGTAGGTGATTCCACGATAACCAGAGTCTTTGCCATTTATGTTCCTCCTACTTTCGGTAGTAACGCTGTGCCTGGTCCGTAGCCACCAGTCCGGCGGCCTGCAGGTCAAGCAGCTCCATGCTCACGGCAGCAAAAGCAGCTCCGCTCTGCTCCGTCAGCTTTTCTAAAGAAAGCGCCCCTGCCTGCAAAAGTGCCAGCAGCTTCGCTCCTAATTCAGTTGTGACCGGTGCGGTCGCAGGCTTTGGCTCCTGCGGTGCACAGTCAAAAATACTTGGCTGGGTTATGCGGCGGTTCATCGCCTGCTGCCAGCTCTTTTTATCGTCTAAAATATCCTGTGGCATATCCACCAGCTTGGCACCGGTGCGGATAAGCTCGTGACAGCCTATGCTGCTGCCGTCGAAAATATTCCCCGGTACGCAATATACCTCGCGTCCCTCATCTGCAGCAATGTTCGCTGTAATTACAGCGCCGCTGCGCTTGCCTGCCTCTGCTACCAGAACGGCCTGCGACAGACCGACGATGATGCGGTTGCGCGCAGGAAAGTTGGCTGCTATGGGCGGTACTCCCGGCGGGTATTCCGACACGAGCGCGCCGCGTTCGGCAATGCGGGCAAACAGTCTGGCGTTTTCCGGCGGATAGGCAATATCCAGCCCGCAGCCAAGCACTGCCACCGTCGTCCCTCCGGCCTGCAGGCAGGCCTCGTGCGCCGCCGTGTCAATGCCCTTGGCACCGCCGCTGATAATGGGTATGCCCTCGCGCGTCATCGCCTGCGCAAAGCAGGCGGCAGCACGCACACCGTATTCCGTGCAGCGACGTGAACCGACTATCGCCAAGGCGTAAGGAGCCTCGGGCAGCTTTCCTTTGATATAAAGCACCAAAGGCTTGTCGCTCAGGTTCTGCAGGCTCTGCGGATAAGCAGCGTCCGTATACGCTAAGAGCTCCACGCCATAATGACGGCAGAAGTAATCAATTTTCTGCGGCATACGTGCATCGCGGTTGCCAAGAAAATTGTGAATCGCCTTCAGCGTGCAAAGTCCTGTCGCTGTAAGTGTGGCAGCATCAGCCTCAAAAACGGCGCGGGCACTGCCCAAAGCGTTGATTAAAGCAGGGATTCTGCTGCGTCCCAAACCGGGGACAGCAGCGCAGATTGCAGCAAGATATAAGGTATCCATAAGGTCACACTCCTCCTGTTTTTCATACATGATTATGCAGTCAGAGCGGAACTTCATGCCACAGCCTTCATAATATGCGATTTTCTTACATTATAATGATGAAATTCGTATTGGTCAAGTAAATTAATTATACAATAGAAGAAATTATCAGTCAAAACTCTTGGAAAGCATACTGCTAAAAGTGCGCAAAACCGCGCCACGCAGCAAAAAGGACTCCCTCGGCTGAAGGAGTCCGCTGCTTATTAATTTTTATTTTTGCAGTCTTTGCATTACGTAGTCAACAATCTGCTGTGCTGCCAAAGGATGTGCATGCTCGCTGCAGGCTGCTGCCTCACGCGGGCTTACCGTGCTGTTTTTGATGTGATGCACCAGCTCGTCGGTAGAGCGTGCCACCAGAGCGCCGCAATACTGCTGCAGGAAGGCGGCGTTGCCCTCCTCCTGTCCCGGCAGCGGCTTGTAGATTAAAAGATCCAGTCCGCTCGCCAGCACCTCGGCAGAGGTCAGACCGCCGGCCTTGGTAATAATCATATCCGCTCCGGCCATAAGCTGCGGTACGTCCTCACGGAAGCCGTAAATTTCGGCCGTAGCGCCGTATTTGGCTTGCAGCTGTGCTGCCAACGCCTCATTGTGGCCGGTTACAGCGACAACGCGCAGGTTTTTCAGAGCGGCGCGCTGCAGCGCCGTGATAATTTCAGCCATCGGCAGCAGGCCCTCGCCCCCGCCCATCAAAAGGCAGACGCGTTCGTTTTCGTCCCAGCCGAAGAACTCGCGGCATTTCTGCTTGTCGTGCTTAATCATAAACTGCTGGCGCACGGGAATGCCCGTAGCCTGAATGTCGGCAGTAGTAGTGAGCTTGTCACGCAGCAGCTCGTCGGCGATAAAGTAGGTATCCACGCCGTCGCAAACCCACCAGCGGTGAATCGTAAAGTCGGTCACTACAGCGCCGAGCCAAAGACCGGGATGCTGCTTTTTGTAATAGCCGATAATGCCTGCAGGTGTGGCGTGCGTGGCGATTACCGCGTCAGGCTGCACACTGCGCAGGTAGCTGCCGCCTAAGCGTGCCAAGAGGCAGTTTAAAAGCTCACGCAGCCATAAGGAGCCGCCCTGCTTATTGCCCCAGCTGTAGGCCAGCTTGTAAAGCCACGGGCAGCATTTTAAAATCCACAGGTAGGTGCCGAGAAAGGCCTTGCCCAGAAACTGCGGGAAGAAGTCGAAGATGTTGCCGTGGATGACCTCAACCTCCGGACGGTCGGCGAAGGCCTGCTCCAGGGCTTCGGCTGCCAGTCTGTGTCCGGAGCCTATGGGTGCCGAAAGCAGGAGCACAGTATATTTTTTTCGTGTTTTTTGCATATGTATCACCATCTATATTGTATCGGAAATATAGCTAAACGGAATTTTTTTGCGAAAAAGGCTTGCTATCATAGCCTTTATATTGTATCATATTTTTAACTACAATCAATAGTTAATGTTCTTGCGAAACGTAAAATTCGTGAGAAATTTTTGGGAGGCTCATCAAATGACTACTAGAAGACCTGTTGAAAGCTTTAGCTTTCCTGTAGAAAAAATTAAACAAGGTTATTATACTGACGCATATTTTATGCGTTCCGAAGAAATCTTAAACGGTGATAATTATCATCCGCGCGTGCTGATGCAGGTGTTCGCCCGTGACCATGTTGTTGTTTGCGGTACCGACGAGGTCATTGCTCTGATCCGTCAATGCGCTTTCCATCCGGAAACTATCGAAATTCATTCCCTGCGTGACGGCGAAGAGGTTGATGAATGGGAAACCGTTATGACTATCGAAGGCGATTATGCTGACTTTGCGCATCTGGAAACCATCTATCTGGGCATTCTGGCACGCCAGAGCCGCATTGCTACCAATGTTCGCCGCGTAGTGAAGGCTGCCAACGGCAAGCCGGTGCTTTTCTTCCCTGCACGCTATGATATTTACCAGACTCAGGAATCCGACGGCTATGCAGCTTTGGTTGGCGGCATCCACGGCTTTTCTACCGATGCCAACGCACTAGCAGCAGGCGGCAAGGGCCTGGGCACTATCCCCCATGCATTGATTGCTTCCTATAAGGGTGACACTGTCGCTGCTACCGAAGCATTCGATAAATATGTTGACCCGTCTATCGCACGTATCGCTCTGGTTGACTTTGACAACGACTGCGTAAATACTTCTCTGGCTGTGGCCCGCAAGCTGGGCAAAAAGCTCGCAGGTGTGCGTCTGGATACCTCTGGCAGCATGGTTGACAAGAGCCTGTGGACTCAGATCGGTACCTTTAAGCCGACCGGTGTTTGCAAGGAGCTGGTTTGCAATGTTCGCCGTGCGCTGGATGCCGAAGGCTTCGACCACGTTAAGATTATCGCTTCCGGTGGCTTTGACGCTGAACGCGTAGCAGCGTTTGAGGAAATGGGCGTACCGGTTGATACCTATGCAGTAGGTTCTTCCTTCTTTGACGGCAACATCAACTATACTGCTGATATCGTTAAGGTTGACGGCAAGGACTGCGCTAAGGCCGGCCGTAAATACAATCCTAACCCCAAAATGGAGCTTGTGAAATAATTTGCAACAATGAGGTTGCAGTGCGAAAGTGCTGCAGCCTTTTTTGCTACATGAAGCTAAGCAGACACCGTAATTAAACTAAAAGTTTAGTTAAAAGTATAGTTAGAAGTACAACGTAAAAGCAGGAGAATATAGTGTCGCGCAGGGAATAAAAATTACAGCGAATGAGTGTCTGGAACCACAGAAGGGGCGCATTGTCTGAGCGCTATGCCTAATTTTTGTAGTAGTATTTGTTAGCTTAGCGCGAGTTTTGCGCCGCTTCGTCTTGGTTCCACACGAAATGAGTGGCCGTAATTTTTACTGACCGCAGGGACACTTATTCTCCGAAATACAAGCAACTCTATGATATCTAAATTTTGTATATATCCAAAGGAGAATTCACCATGTCATTGAATACAACTCCCGCTGCCGAGCGTATCCACATCGGTATTTTCGGTAAGCGTAACGCCGGCAAGTCCAGCCTGATTAATGCCATCACGAGTCAGGAGCTTGCCATTGTAAGTGAACAAAAGGGCACTACGACAGACCCTGTATATAAGGCTATGGAGCTTTTGCCCCTCGGCCCGGTGATGATTATCGACACCCCCGGCCTCGATGATGAGGGTGAGCTGGGCGCGCAGCGCATTGCCAAGGCACAGCAGGTGCTTAATAAGTGCGACATTGCATTGCTCGTTGTGGATGCCAGCGTTGGCCTCAGCGAAGCGGATAAAGCGCTGTGGCAGCAGCTGCAGGCGAAAAAGCTGCCTTCCATCCTTGTGCTGAACAAGGTAGAGCTTTTGGACGAAATGCGCCAGGCACTGCTCACCATGGAGGCCATGAAGCTCACGAAGCAATGCTTCCTCGTCAGCGCCCTTGCCAACCGCAACATCAACGAGCTGAAGGAGGCCATCGCCGCCCTGCGCCCGCGTGAGGTAGAACGCCAGCTGCTCGGCGACTTAATCAAGCCCTGCGACATCGTAGTGCTCGTAACGCCGATTGACAGCGCCGCACCCAAGGGCAGGCTCATCCTGCCGCAGCAGCAGGTACTGCGCAACGTGCTCGACAACAAGGGTATCGCCGTAACCGTGCAGGAAAGCGAGCTGGCGGAAGCACTGGCACGTCTTGCCTTCCCGCCAAAGCTCGTCGTAACCGACAGCCAGGCCTTCGGCGCAGTCAGCAAAATTGTGCCGCCCACCGTTCCGCTCACCTCCTTCTCCATCCTCATGGCGCGCTACAAGGGCACGCTCAGTTCTGCCGTAGAGGCAGTGCGTGTGCTCGATACAGTGCAGGATGGCGATAAGGTGCTCATCAGCGAGGGCTGCACGCACCACCGCCAATGTCAGGACATAGGCACAGTAAAGCTTCCCGGCTGGATTCGCAGCTTCACCAAAGCGGAGCCTGAATTCTGCTTCAGCAGCGGCACGGAATTCCCCACTGACCTGTCACAGTATAAGCTCGTTGTGCATTGCGGCGGCTGCATGCTCAACGAACGCGAAATGCAAAGCCGCAGCGAGCGTGCTGCAGCGCAGAACGTCCCCCTGACCAACTATGGCATTGCCATTGCCCATATGCACGGCATTTTAAAGCGCAGCGTCGCTCCCCTGCCGGATATCGCCAAGCTGCTGGAGTAAAGCAGCTGAACAGGAGAAAGTGAGGGTATGAACCATGCACAGCTTTTTATATTATTACCTGATCTTCATCAACTGCACCGCCTTTGTCGTCTACGGTGCGGATAAAGCCTTCGCCAAGCTGCATAGCTGGCGTGTGCCGGAAATAATGCTGCTGCTTTTGGCAGCGCTCGGCGGCAGCGCAGGCGCATTTATTGCCATGCAGCTTTTCCGCCACAAGACACAGTATTTGAAATTCATCTTCGGCGTACCGCTCATCTTCTTCCTGCAGGTGGCACTCATCAGCTATTTTTTCTATAAGGGCTGAGCGCTCTCTAAAAACCGTACAAACCGTACAAAACCGTACAATCCCTTGCTGCATGCGGCTTTGGGGCTGTACGGTTTTATTTGTTGTGTACGGTATTATTTTTTTAATCTGTCGCACAGGGGCAGTAATTCCTCCAGACGTGCGACGATGCGTTTTTGCTCTGCAAGCGCATAGTTTCTGTTCCGACTCTAGACATTTTTACTCTATATGTTACTGAATTGATTGTAAAGTCTACATCAGATTCAAGTCGATACTTATTTTAGCTCCCAGCCATCAATAAGACTTTGCAAAATATTTTTTTGCCTTTGCTCAACAATTGCTGGCGTCCATTCAACTTCATTCAACACCTGTGTTGTAAGTGGATATGTTGTTGTACCACTTTTTCCTTTGAAATACACATCTTTCTTTTTCTCAAAGTCAAAATTTTGGGCGGCAGAATTCTTTTGTTTTGTCAAAGGAACTAGATTAGCAATTCGATTTAGCCACAGTGCCCGTTCTGTTTCATCGGGCCACCATTGCGCCCATTTAGTACCATCGGAAACAGTCTGTGGTAAAACATGCTCAATGGTTAATTTTGATGGATTCCAATCAAATTTATTAACACCATCACTCACAAATGAGTTCAAACGTAAGATTACATAATTTCTTCGAACCGCAGTCAATTTATAAATTTCCCCATTAAGCGTCTCACTAAATTCATTTTTCTCCTTTGCAGTGAGTTCTATACTTTTTAAAGGTGTTTGTAAACTGTGGTGTGGATTAGACTCCATTTCTTCAAGGAGAAGACGGTATCTATCCATGCGCTTATTAACATCCTTTGCCGTTATATGTAAATAGGCAGCAAGGCACTCTAGTTTTTTTACAAACCACAAAACATATTGACTGTCATTTGAATGGTCAGCTACAAATTTCATAGCCGATGGCATCCAGTCAGAATTGTCTATTTTATTTAGCCAAAATAGATATTCGTTTATTTCTTCTGCATTATTGGCTGCAACATAATTTTTGTTTACTAATGTTGAATAGGTTTCTGCATAGGGTGTCAACACATCATCAATCAACTCTTGAGGGGTAAACTTTGGCAGAACATATTCCCTAAACTCCTCCAGCAATGTTTTTTTCGCTTTTACTTTAGCAAATATCGTTCTTGTATGAGCGAATACATCGTTAAATCCAGAACGGGATGTTTGTATCTCCAGATCTTCCCACAAATCTGTATACGACTGTTGATTTCTTTCAGGAATTTTTCCTATAACATCGGATTTTATAATATCAATGGGCATCAAGTTCAATCCACGGCTGTTCATTACAGAAAAAACACGAAAAGCAGATCTCTGACTTGGCGTATAAACTACAACAAGATAGCATCTCATCACTAAGAAAGCACAGAATTCTACAATCTCATCTACCGTTTTAAATTTTTCATTAATCCTAGTCCGTAGCAATTTACAGTTTTCTAGTATATGCTTTTGAGACTCATTAACCAGTTGCGTTGAATCTAGTGAAATCAGTTCTTCCAATTTCACCCCCTGAATATATTTACCAAAGAAATCTTGATCTTTTTGTCTTAAATGAAGCCTTGCTTGAGGCGCAAGTCCTTCTAATCGATTTCCAGGTTCTCTTAAATATTTAATGCAAGTAGCCTTGTCCTCATCTGGCAATTTTTCTGCAACCACCGCAAGCAATATAGTAAGCGTTGTTAAACGTTGTTGACCGTCAATAATATCTGCATGTGGTTTATCATCTTCCTTAATCAAAACGATGCTGCCTAGAAAATAATTATCATTTTCCTCAGACTTGTAAAAATCATATAAATCATCAAATAAAGTGCCAGTCTCTTCCTCTGTCCAAGCATAAGGTCTTTGATATGAAGGAACATAATAATCGAAATCTTTACTAAAGATTTTACTCAATGGATATTCTTTACCTGTAATTTTACTTCCCATGGAAAACACCTCGAATCATATCACTTTAATTTATTATTATACCAAGGAACGCAAAAATGTCATGGTTTTTTTGTGCGTCCCCTAAAAGTGGAGCTTTTAGACCTTCTCCAGTAAATCCTCGATATTACAATAAAGCTGTTTGGCTATTCTGGCAAGCGTTTCTGCCTGCGCGCGATTAATATTCTTCTGTCGCTGCTCATACTGCTGAACAGTGCGCAGCGGAACCTCTGCCAGCTCCGCCAGCTCCCTTTGCGTCAGCTCTGCCCTCTGGCGCAACAGCTTCAGGTTCGTATCCTTCTTTGCCTCTTTATAAAGCTCTGTCATCTTCTCCGTAAACTGGCGGATATCCATCTCGTGATAGGGATTGTACAGGCTCTGTACAGTTTTGATAGGTACATAACGGTTAATCTCCGCAAAGCTCAGCGCCGTTTGCCACTGGTAGTAGGCTAATGCCCAGCCTGTCCAGTATTCCTCACTGCGTTCGACCGGATAATCAGGCTTAATGCGCTCCTGCGCCAGTCCCACGTTCTCTAAAACCGTATAGGCAAGCTCCACACCCGACATGCCGGCGAGGATAGTGAAATCCCCTTGCTCGAAGCGTCTGGCGATACCGGAAGCGAGAAAAAGCTCAAAGAATTCGCTGATGTCATAATGCAAATCATACACAGCGAAATCCAGCATACGGGCAAGAGCAGTGCGCGCTTTCTCAAGATATAGCTTATCGTAGGCGTGCATCATCGCTTTTCATCTCCTCGTCCATAATTTGTGTAATGTAGATGTCTCTGCGTTGACGTTTGTTGCGTTCTGTACTGAAATATTCACGGCGAGCACTTTTATCACGTTTATTCTTCTTATCAAACCATTCCGTGTGCTCTGCCAGCTCGTAGCCTGTAAATTTAATCAAAGAAAACGCTTTACGGCTTTTCAGAACAAATTGCTGTCCCAGCTTCCCTAAATGCATAGCATTATTCAGCTGACGGTAGGAAATTGTACCATTGATAAAATCCTGCGCAAAGGAGAAATAACTGTCATCTGCACGATAACCGATTATTGCATCATATGTAGAATAATCAACCTTAAAGTTTTCAATAAGATATGCTTTCGCTTCATAAGCAAGTCCCGACGGCGTGTCGAATTCTCTGTTCTGTAATAAAATCGTCAGCCAGTGCAGGATGCAGAACTGCTCTGCATTCAGGTTTAGAATCTTCAAATCGCTGCAGTCCAGCTCATAGCAGTTGGCGTATCCGTTCTGGTTGGCCGTTGCTGCCCATTCTTTCGCCATATTGATATCCTCGGTGCAGTAAAAGCCGAGGCCGTAGTCGTTATATTTTTTACCGTAGCCATAGACAGGCTTTTGGATAATATCCTTAGAACCATGATATAGCTTGCGCAGCATAAGGCTCACCTCTTTCTTCTTTTATGTATATTATACTCCTGTGGGAGTGGTTTTGGCAAATGCTTTGAGTATATGATAATACTCTTGTGTAGTCTAAAACCGCCTCTCATTTTCAGCGTATTTGAGGCGTTTTTACTATTCGTGTAGTTTAGTGTAAAAAAAGCGTATTTTTTCACGTATTTTTACACGAATATTTTGCGGAAATGTGTTGTTTTTGACACGAAAGAATTTTATAATATATGTAGAACTACCGGAGGTGATAAATATGTATAGAAAAATATCACAGAAACTACTTGCATGGAAAGAAAGTCCTTTCCGCAAACCACTTCTATTGCAAGGTGCCAGACAGGTAGGCAAAACCTTCTCTGTTTTGGAATTCGGACGTAACAACTATGAAAATGTAGCATATTTTAACTTTGAAACCAACACACAATTAAACGCAACCTTTGAGGAAAACATAGAGCCGGGGTATTTGCTGCCTGTTTTATCGCATATAGCAGGTACCAGCATCATCAAGGAAAAAACACTCATCATCTTCGATGAAGTACAGCTTTGCGAACGCGCTCTCACCTCGTTAAAATACTTTTGCGAGCAGGCACCGGAATACCATATTATCGCTCTGGGAAGCCTTTTAGGTGTCGCAGTTAACCGCAAAACCTACTCCTTCCCTGTCGGTAAGGTTGATATGCTTACTATGTACCCTATGGATATGGAAGAATTCCTTTTGGCGCTGGATGAAAGCTACCTGTTGGAGAAAATCAAGGCCTGCTTTACAGATAAAACTGCTATGCCTGCAGCCTTACACCAATCAGCCTTAGAGTTATATCGCCAATATCTTGTTGTGGGCGGTATGCCAGAGGCAGTGATGATCTTCAGCAAGACGAAAGATTATGTCTTTGTTCGTCATATTCAGGATACTATCTTGGCAAGCTATCTTAATGATATGAGCAAGTACAATACTGAAAATGAAATAAAAAAGACCAGACTTACGTATGATAATATAACGGTGCAGCTTTCCAAGAAGAATACCCGTTTTCAATATAAGCTGATAAAAAGCGGTGCGCGGGCAGCTGAGTTTGAAAATGCGATAGAATGGCTTATTCTTTCTGGTATTGTTGACCAGGTTTATAAGGTTGAGCAAATCAAAAAACCTTTGGCCAACTATCGTGATATTGATGCCTTTAAGATTTATTTGTCAGACGTAGGCTTATTATGCGCCAAGAAAGATATCATTGCTAACGATATTCTTTATATGGTGGATGAACTTAATGATTTTAAGGGTGGCATGACGGAGAATTATGTGCATAATCAGCTGAAAATTAATGATTATACGACATACTATTGGGAATCGGACCGTGGCGCTGAAATTGACTTTATCATTCAGCGCGAAGGCAAGCTAATTCCTATTGAAGTAAAAGCTGCCGATAACACCAGAGCCAAAAGCTTGAAGCTGTATATGGACAGGTTTGAGCCTGCATATGCTATCAAGCTTTCTACCAAGAATTT
>OGYX01000148.1_pt1 | contig 49372 bp, 39 predicted proteins | sample 1576601 | NCBI WGS metagenome assembly OGYX01 (sample SAMEA3541561, study PRJEB24748) | human gut metagenome | biome: human gut; feature: human-associated habitat; material: faeces | place: China | collected 2012 | reverse complement strand
CGTCCGCTCCTCATCTAGGTTCTGTGGATTCATGATGAAGTCTGCAAGAATATTTTCCTCTTTTAAACGTTTCTACTGCAAAAACAAGGGTGAAAAGCCTGATTTTTAAGCTTATCACCCTTATCTTCATATCAAATCATATGCGTTCCAACATCCACAAAATCTGGACGATGTCATCCAATTTCCATTTCTTTCCAAACGCCAACCCTTGCTTCAAATTCTGTGCCACACTCACCACACTTTAATTTTCTTGTTATAATAATGGCCGGTTGAGACAATAACGAATATAATTCCGACTCACCCTTATGCATCTCTGTATGATGATCTAATCTTTCTTGCTCATCATCTGTGGGACGAACATCCCAATACATATGTTCCTCTTTGCACCCCGGACACATTGGATTAATTCTGTATAATCTGCCCATTTTCTTTTCTCCAATCCAATCATCAATCCTATTTCATTTTATCCGTCAATATCCATTTGCCTTTTCGATTAGACACCTCACGGATAACTTTACCTTCATGCTGCATTTTTGTAAGAGTACGCTTAATCGTTGCAACAGAAACTGCAAGCGCTTCTGCTAATGCTTTCTGAGTCAGTTCCGGATTTTTACAAATCATTTCTGACAATTGAATTTCAAGGTCATCTTTGGAATCGTGATCGGGGTCATTGAGGTCACGATCGAGGTCATCAGGCTCACAATTGCGATCATGATTTCGATTTTTGACCTCAATGACCTCATTCTGACCGCAATAAAGATTGATGCGGAAAGCTACTTCCATATCAATAAATTCAGGTTCACGCAGTCCATATTCCTGCATAAGCTTGGGAATACCACTTCTAGTTCACATAGGCAAAAGCATTGGTAAAGAAATAATTTGAGATTCTTGAACATAAATTCTTAAATTTAGGGAAACTTTTTACTTTTTTCGACCTCTTTTGTTTTATACTGACTTCAAGGATTTTCTTTATTTTTCTAATTTCCCATGTCTCTTCCAGCAAATATTCGTTCTATCGCATCTTCCATGTATGGTTAATTCCTACTTACCCAATCATGACAACTGTTTATGAGTTCTCTTCTCCACATATATTTCCTTTATCAAAAATCCCGATCCGTCGTTTTTGTGATAATACATTCCTTGCTTTTGAGAAAAATATACCATTGAAGATAATAATTTCGGACATCTATTTTCTTACAGTACTATTATTTTCCGAATCATAACGGCAGATCTTTCGTAGTCTTAGGAAAGTAGTAAGTAAGACAGACATCAATGATCGCTATACATCTGAGAATTCATGCCAAATTGCTTCTCTATTGCTTTCCAAATTTGATACGCTTTGTATTAGTCCATAACAATGATTATCATATTCTGGTTTTACAAACTTCATACCTTCATCACATTCCGAAAATTTGAAGTTATTCTTATAATGCGATATTAACTTTTTCATTTTAAATTCACTTTGTTCCTCAGTTTTATCTGCAGCAAAAAGATAAACATATTTACATCCTACCTGTTTTGTTATCTCTATAATTATAGGAACAATTATTTCCCAAAAAATGCCAAATCCCAAAGGAATATTAACTTCCGCTGGCATAACATAATTTTCATTCTTACACAAGTGTCTTAATTCTATTGCCGACATGCAAGTTGGGACATTTATTGTATTTTGGGACTGCCCTATCTCTATCGATTCAGTTTTTGTTTCAAATCTATGTTCTGCTATTTCAAACAAACGATCTACTTCATTACCATACACTGATATCCCTAGGTCATACATGTTCCGTTTACCCATTTCATCTTTTTCTTTTATTAAATCAATAATCGTATTAACAAAATCTTGATCTTCTTCAGATAATTTCTCCTCTAAGTTCTCACCAACCAAAAGCCCACACTTTACCGAAAAAAACAAGGCTATGTTTCCAGACTTATCTTTAACGAGATATACTCTTGTCTCTCCATCTAAATCTTCTTTCCATGCCTTGTCTTCATCCTTTATATATGCCTCAAGTGTATTATTTTCCTTTTTCGAAACAAATTTACCTATCAGCTCTCTATTTTCCGGATTGGAGGTTAATGTCTCATATTTAAAACCTTGAAAAAATTTTCGTTTCTCTTCCGTATTAATAATTATACCCCCTCCTCATGCCATAGCACTTTTTCTATTCAAAAGTTCTCTTGTAGCGTCTACTTTCATAGCCTCAAGGGATAATGCTACATCACCATCCTCTGCAGCCTCTAAACCTTTTCTAGCCTTCTTCCATGAAAATTCTTTATGCGATAAACTACTAAGTTTCCAAGATGATAAAGAACCGTATCTTTCAAGAACATTTTTCAATAAATCCATGGTGTTATCAGATACCTTTCCAAAAGTTTTAGAGGGCAATGTTCCTAATACATAAGCACTTCTAACTTCTTTTAAAACAGGTCCATATTTCCACCCATAAAAAGTCCCCTCAAATAACGGTTTATTATTATACATGAGGGATTCTCGTTGCGAAAAATACATAAGTTTATGCATCTTCATCTCATCCATAGGTACACCATTCTGCTCATAATACATATCATATAGAGCTTTTACTACACACATTGTTTTTTCCATATATATCCCTCCATAGCTTTATCTTAACTATATACTACTTTCATTATTATATCAAAATATCTATTCAAAAAAATAATATTAATATTTTCTCCGTTTTTCATTATAATATTATAAAAACTCTATATTAATAAGCACCTTATAATTTAATAAATTGATTATATTGCACATTCCTTTCTCAAAACAATATAGAACCTTGAACGATTTTAACGTTTACTATTCATCTTTGGAAATCAATGACTTTTCAATCTAGCTTTTTATTTTATACTGAAGTTTTTCCGTTTGCAATAGATATTTTTCTCTATTTTTTCTGTCATCTTCAAAGTTTTCCATTACCGCCATAAATAATTGTTCAACTGTCACTCCAATTTTTTCTGCAACCCGTTCCAGTTTTAAATCACCATCATGAACAAGCTATACAAGTAACCCCATGGCCAAGATTGTAAAACCTCTCTTTGCAGTTCTCCGCTCATTGCAACATCAAATCTTCTTCCTGCATTTTCTTTTTTCTATCGCTGCTCACTATGAAGAGAATAGCACTTTCAGAAACTTCAATATATCTATATAATTTTCCGATTTTTCAGATACATTTCCAATCAAATATTTCGTACAAATGGAATAGTCTGTAACCATGCTTTGAAATTATTTAGACGTTTTTTGCAAATCTATATCGAATACACCTTTTGAAATTTTCTATATTCCGGTTCTTAATATAGACCTATGTTGTGTCCAACCCCTCCCTCTATTCTTGACGCTATTGCATCAACGTGAACATCATAACACCCATTCCTTCTTTATAAAGCCCTTATTATTACTTCTGGAACTTTTTGGGATCTATATATCATTCAAGTAACCCCCTGAAGTTTTCTCAATGTACGTCTCAATAATTTCATCCACACATCCCTTCATGATCTGTGCCTAAATCTGTTTATTTTCCAGTAGTTTTTGCAGTGTTATCGCATATGCAAGTTGATTTTTTATCTTATTTTCTCATCTGCATTCACTTTCCTTGCATGAATTCATCAAATGTATACACTCTCTACTATATTGTTATCTTATCACAAAGGTCCCCGCATATCAAGCCATGCTGCTTTCTTGAAAACTCGTTATTATCTCTTAAAAATAAATATTTTGAATATCATTTTTCGGTTAAGTAAAAACGAGACTAATCACAGTGTGTACCACTTTCATAGAAAAAGCCACAAAGAATTACTTTCAATGTGGCTCAATTCATTTATGATTGGTTTTTTCCGTACGGTGCTTCAGATTCTGCTGCCATCAACACTGTTTCCTGATTGCTCAGATCATACGTCACAGCTTTATGCTCCGGCTCAGTAAAGGCAGACGAACCACCGATGCCGAAATACTTTTCAAAGAAAATTTTCAGTTTTTCAATGACTCTCTGTTTTTTCTTGGCTCTTCCGCCACCGCCAAAACGAGAAATTGGCGGCATGATTTTATCTATATCCGTTCCCGCTGTTTTGATCTCTCCGTCACGGAACGCATTTTCTATGAACTTTCGTGTGTCTTTCGGCTTCAGTTTTTCTTCTGTAATAATTACATTAAGATCATACTCACGCTGTTCCACCACAAATTCATGCCACTCTTCCATAACATCGTCCACATCATTGACTCCCGCAATAAAGGTTTCAATGAGCTGTTTCTTGCTGCGCAGCTCCGGGCTGGCATCAATCGCTTTATTGATGGTTATCAGCACTTCCTTATCTTCACAGTGGGTATCATGATACTTCTTTACAAGCATAAGAATATAATCAATATTGATTTCTATCTGCCGGATCAGTTCAATCTCAAATACCACATCATCTGTGATATCCGTACTTTCCCGGCGCTTCCGTTTCCACTCATCACGCAGATCCTGATAGCGTCCAAGGTAATCTTGTAAATCGCGCTCAGAAATCAGCTCATTCCCCTTGAATTCGTCAAAGGAAAGCAGAAGGTTTCTCATACGAAGAACCGCACCAAACAAAGCGATAAAATCCTTCTGTTTTTGCTCTCCAATAATCTGTGGTTCTGATAATGGAAACTTATGATTCAACTCCTCCATCAGATCCACATATCCTGGCATTGGCTTGCCATCTACAGATTCATATCCGTAATAGTAATCCTTAAAGCTCTGTAGCAAAACAATGCCTCCGGCATTCTTATCCCCAAATAAAGAAATGGCACTATCGACGCGCTTCTGCAGATTTCTGAAACACACAATATTTCCAAAGGTCTTAATGGAATTCAAAATACGGTTCGTACGGGAAAATGCCTGTATCAGCCCGTGCATCTTCAGATTCTTATCTACCCACAGCGTATTCATAGTCGTTGCATCAAAGCCCGTAAGAAACATATTGACTACGATCAGAATGTCCAATTCCTTATTCTTCATGCGAAGCGACACATCTTTATAGTAGTTCTGGAATTTGTCACTTGAGGTGTCGTAATTCGTATGGAACATTTTATTATAGTCCTTGATTGCTTCTTCCAGAAATTCTCTGGATGGCTGGTCAAGGGCCGAGGTATCCTCTGAATTTTCTTCGTCCAGAATACCATCCGATTCTTCCTCATTTGCACCATAACTGAAAATGGTTGCGACACGCAGTCTCTTGGTCGAGTCTGCTTCCATCTGCCTTTTGAATTCCTGATAATACAGTTTTGCCATCGGAACACTCGATACCGCAAAAATAGAATTAAAACCACTGATACGCTGTTTCTGTTTGATTTCATCTACTTCGTTCCGCTTAGCAGAAGCCACCTCTGCAATATTGGTCAGTATATTATATATGTATGTTTTATCTCCACGATACGTCTTTTGATCAAAATGCTCCAGTATGTACTGTGTCACAATACGAATACGCTCAGGTGCCATCATAACCTTTTCACGATTGATGTCCCAAACCATCTCGTCTGTGATTTCTTCCTCCATATCCATCGTTTTAATATAATCAACACGGAATGGAAGAACATTCTTATCGTTGATTGCATCCACAATCGTATAACTATGAAGCTGATCTCCAAAGGTCTGGCCTGTGGTAAAGAACTCTGGATTCTTAGCTCTTCCTGCATTGACAGAAAAAATCGGTGTTCCTGTAAATCCAAACAAGTGATATTTCTTGAAATTCTTAACAATAGCTGTATGCATATCTCCGAACTGACTGCGGTGGCACTCATCAAAAATAGCGACGATGTGCTTACTATACACTTCATGCCCTGGATTCTTTTTTATAAAAGTAGCCAGTTTCTGAATGGTAGTAATGATAATATGGGCATCTGGATCTTCCAACTGTCGCTTTAATATGATCGTCGATGTGTTACTGTTGGCTGCACCTTTTTCAAAACGGTCATATTCTTTCATGGTCTGGTAATCCAGATCCTTACGATCAACCACAAACAGTACCTTATCAATATAAGGCAATTTCGATGCCAGTCGTGCCGTCTTAAATGAGGTCAACGTTTTTCCGGAACCTGTGGTATGCCAGATGTAACCGCCACCCTCAACACTGCCGTACTTCTTATAATTGTTGGCAATTTCGATACGATTGAGGATTCGCTCCGTGGCTGTGATCTGGTATGGACGCATAACCATCAGCATATCCTCCGACGTAAAAATGCAATATTTTGTAAGGATATTCAAAATCGTATGCTTTGCGAAAAAGGTTTTTGTAAAATCAATCAGATCCGGAATCACACGGTTATTGGCATCTGCCCAGAAACAAGTAAACTCAAAACTATTACTGGTCTTTGTCTTGCTTGCTCCCCGCTTCTCATGTTCTTTTTCTGCATTCCGTCTGGTGCTGTTGGAATAATATTTTGTGTTCGTACCGTTGGATATGACAAAAATCTGAATATATTCATACAATCCGCATCCCGCCCAGAAAGAATCCCTCTGATAACGATTGATCTGGTTAAATGCCTCACGAATGGCAACTCCTCTGCGTTTCAGTTCAACATGTACAAGCGGCAGGCCATTGACCAATACTGTAACATCATAACGGTTATCATATTTTGCACCTTCATCTGTGCCAACTACATACTGATTGATGACCTGCAGTCTATTGTTATGGATGTTCTTTTTATCTATGAGTGTGATATTCTTAGAGGAACCATCATCACGAGTCAGAACCTGAACATTGTCTTCCTGTATTTTCCGGGTCTTTTCCACGATATGCTCATTGGGATTGGCAACAGCATTTTTGAAAAAAGCATCCCATTCTGCGTCCGAAAACTGATAGTTGTTCAACTCCTCCAGTTTCTTACGAAGATTGACAATCAAATCTTTTTCTGTGTGAATCGGCAAATATTCATATCCCTGTTCACAGAGCAGACGGATAAACTCCTGCTCCAATTCCGCTTCGCTCTGGTAACTGTCAGAACGCTTCTTGACTGGCTCATATTCTGTGACAACGGTATTCTCCGATGTTTCCGCTACAATGTTAAAGTACGGCACAACCTCGCCTCCTTACTTTTGTAATTCTTTAAAGGATAACAGCTTATCCCTGTAATATTCATATTGTTTTTGACGCGCTTCGATTTCTGCTGGAAGTCCTGCGGACAGGTCATTGCAGAGGGTATCAAAGCGGTCGAGAATCGTAATAATACGTTTCTGCTCTTCTATCGAAGGTACACAGATTTTCGCTCGACTAATATTATCATTATACAATCTTGCAATCGTACCACCCGTAGAAATATTCCATGGTTGGAGCTGATAATAGTAAAACAAATATTTATTCAAAACAATAGTTTCATCATTAGCAACCCATACAATATTAGAATCCTGATAGTATGCGTCTTCACCATTATAAATTACTGTTCTTCCAATAGTTCCTGCTGCCGAAATTAGAATATCGCCCTTTTTCGGATATGAATATGCTCTACGATATTCTTCAAATTTCTGTTTCGAAATAAATGCATCCGGCTGTTTACCAAACGTTCCAATCTTATAAAATGGAACATCGCCTGCTGCACTGGTTTCCGATTTCAAAATACGCTTACACATAGAAACTTTACCAACTGTTCCGATCTCTATCGTCACATATCCAAACACATATTGCAAGAGCTTAATTTTGCTCAGGTCTGTCTGTCTGTCTGTCTGTCTGTCTGTCTGTCTGTCATGAGCGTGCTACCTGTTTCAGCAAATGTCAAGAGTAAATCTCGATAATATTCATATTGCTTCTGGCGTGCTTCGATTTCTGCCGGCAATCCAATATTCAGGTCAGTGCAAATGGCTTCGAAATTATCAAGTACTTCTACCAACCTACCTTGTACATCCTTAGACGGAACTGGAACTTTATATGCAAGTACTTTTTGAAAATCTAAAGAATCTACCGTTCCGCCTTGCTTTTTTGTTTTCGCCAAAATTTCATTTCCTTTTCCTTGTATTACATGAAATGCATATCTCGGAAGAATATCTTCATTAACAACAAGTATTTTTATATCTTGGTTAATCGTTGTTTCAAAAGGTACATAGGCAACAGGAAAAGTGTGTTTTAAAATTCCTGACCTTGTTACTACAGCAATACTGTTCGCTGGATATACCGTCATGGACGCCTCTTTTACCGCTTTTTCTGTAATATGGTCTTGCGTATCTACCAATGTTGATGATTTCATATCTTTCGATGAAATCCAAGGAATTATACCATCTTCCCAAAAACTCTTATCTGACATAGATGGGGTTTTTCCACCGGACCATATTCCCAATTCTGCAAGTGGTTTCATCGGGTATTTTCCATCATGAGAAAGTAATTTATTTCTATAAAATCCATACTGTTTCTTACGAGCTGTAAGCTCGGCTGTAAGCTCGGCTGTAAGTAACGTGAAAGAGTCCAAAACATGGACTATTTCACGTTGTACCTCCAAAGGAGGTACAGGGAGCATAAACTCCTCTGTGACTTTCAATGAAATTTGCGGTAAAGACCCCATTCCAGATGCCGCATCACGAAAAGTCTGAATACTGTTTTTCAAAACATAATATAAAAATTTAACACTGATAATATCCTCTGATGTGTATGCCCACATTTCATTTTTAAATGTAAAAGGCTTGTCATAGTACACAACATCTATGACTCCGCGGCTTTGAACCAAAACAGCAGGCACTCGTGTAATATTAGCTTTGGGAATGTCTTTTTCATGAGCGTCAATAATTGTTTTACCGCCTGCAAATATTCTAATTTCACCATTATCACACGCTATTTCTTTCATCTTACCAGCAGTTATTGGTGTCCCCTTTAATCTAGTATAGACATCCTTTATCTTTTTAAACGGCACACCATCTGGGCAATATTCTTTTATTAACTCATTTATCCTATTCATTTTCGCCCATTTTCCTTCCTTGACAAAATTCATTATCACTTTTATCCAGCTCCACAAAAACTTTTTCCCTGCCTATTGGAGGCAAATGTGATATAATTTCATCCCAATCGACAATTTTATAATTAAAATCAAATTTTCCCCTATTATTTTTATAATAAGATTCTGCAGTTTCGCATAATATCATACAGATCCTTCTAACATTCATTCTGTATTCACGAACCTGTGTATCTCCTAATTGCTTTACCAAGCTTGCATCTACATAAGCATTAAAAGGCTTTTCTTTTTCAACCACAAGAGAAAAATGATCTATAGATGCTTTTTTACTGTCTACATTCGGATTACCTTCATGTAATAAAGAACACCTTAAACTGTAAATTACCTTTCCTGACAAATATGGCATATTCTCTTTATTGCACGGTTTTTTTTCGTACTTTCCTATTTCTTCATCGTACCACAAAATATATCTCTGCCCACAGCTTTTATTTGGATATGCCACTTTTCCACAAATATCTGGCAATGTAAGTGCAGAATTTAGTGCCACAAAATATAACTCATTTTCCAATGCTTTTCTTATTTCTTTAACAAGTTGATCTACCATTTATCCCTCGATTTCTGCAATGATTTTATCAATTTCATCACGAAGTACCTGTTCACGAGCAACAATTTCTTTGATCTCCGCATTCAATTTCACAATGTCAATTTTCTCTCTTGTATCCTCAGCTTCAACATACGTAGATACAGACAAATTGTAATCATTGCCTGCTACTTCCTCATAACTTGCCAGATGCGCAAAATACTCCACTTCTTCCCGATTTGTAAACACATCCACAATACGGTCGATATTCTCTGGTGTCAGTTTATTATTGTTTGTGACCTTTACACATTCACTTGTGGCGTCAATAAACAATGTCTTATTGTCTGTTTTATTCTTTTTCATTACCATGATGCAGGTTGCAATCGAAGTACCAAAGAACAGATTACTCGGTAACTGAATAATACAATCCACATAGTTATTATCCACCAGATATTTACGAATTTTCTGCTCTGCACCGCCACGGTACATAATTCCCGGAAAACATACGATAGCAGCTATTCCATTAGACGCAAGCCATGACAGGCTATGCATGATAAACGCCATATCAGCTTTACTCTTTGGTGCCAGAACTCCTGCCGGAGCAAATCGCGGGTCATTGATAAGCAGAGGATTTTCATCTCCCGCCCACTTAATAGAATACGGTGGATTAGACACAATCAGCTCAAACGGCTCATCATCCCAATGCTGCGGACTGAGCAAGGTATCTTCACAGGCGATATTAAATTTATCAAATTCTACATCATGCAAGAACATATTAATACGGCACAGGTTATAAGTTGTGATATTAATCTCCTGTCCGTAAAATCCGTTACGAATAGCATCCTTGCCAAGAATTTTCTCAGCCTTCAAAAGTAGTGAACCAGAACCACAAGCCGGATCATATACTTTATTAATTTCTGTCTTTCCTACCGTGCCAAGGCGCGTAAGCAGTTCGGACACATCTGCCGGAGTAAAGAACTCTCCACCAGATTTTCCGGCATTCGATGCGTACATAGTCATAAGATACTCATATGCATCGCCGAAAGCATCAATGGAATGATCTTTGACATCTCCCAGATTCATTTCGCCTACGCCATTCAACAGTTTTACGAGTTTTTCATTCCGCTTTGCAACCGTAGAACCCAGTTTGTTGCTGTTTACATCGTAATCATCGAACAGTCCGTCAAAATCACTCTCAGCCTCACTGCCTTTTGCCGATTCCTCGATGTGCCGGAACACACGCTCCAACGTTTCATTTAAATTTTCATCATTCGCAGCATTGGCACGAACATTGCAGAAAAGCTCACTCGGAAGAATAAAAAATCCTTTTTCCTCTACCAGTCCCTCTCTTGCTTCTTCTGCATCCTCATCCGGCATTTTTGCAAAGTCAAAGTCAGCATTGCCTGCATCAATCTCTCCGCTGTTTATGTAATTACACAGATTTTCGGAAATATAGCGATAAAACATCGTGCCAAGAACATAATTTTTGAAGTCCCAACCATCGACTGCTCCACGCAGTTCATCCGCAATCGCCCATATTGCACGGTGCAGTTCATCACGTTCCTGTTCCTTTTTGGTATCAACCATTCTCTTTTCCTCCGTTATCCTCTGGTACAAATTCCAGAATATCGTCAACGCCACAGTTCAGAACACGGCATATACTCTCTACACTCTCGAGGGAAATATACCCGTTATGTTTCAGCCGTGTGATGATATTTGCGGAGAATCCAGCCTCCCGCTGCAACTGTGCATTCGTCATATTTTTTTCTATCAGTAAATGGAATAATTTTTTATAACTGACCACCATGTTATCCCTCCATTATTTTGCTAACAGATATAAAATAAGCATATCACGAAAACGTGAATTTTTCAATCCGCGCAAAAAAATCACTCCGCTTCAAAACACAGAAACGAAGTGATTTCTTTTTGCACAAACTGGCACTCTATATGTTGCATAAAAAACATCAAAACGCCACCAAACACCTCCTCTTCGGCATTTCTGCCAAATTCACCGTGTTTGGTGGCGTCTTAGCCTGTTTTATTTATTGATTTCGTACAAGAATCAATTATTTATTGTAGTTTACGATAGCTCCGAAATCCGGTTTCAGGGATGCTCCGCCTACCAGGCCGCCGTCGATGTTCTCCTGTGCGAACAGTTCCGGTGCAGTTTTTGCGTTTACAGAGCCGCCGTACTGGATACGGATAGCTGCTGCTGTTGCATCATCATAGATTTCAGCGATGCACTCGCGGATGCCTTTGCAAACTTCCTCAGCCTGCTCTGTTGTAGCAGTTTTGCCGGTTCCGATTGCCCAGATTGGCTCGTAAGCGATAACGGCCGTTTTGGCCTGATCTGCTGTTACATTCAGGAATCCAACCTTTACCTGCTGACGGATGAAATCCATCGTTACACCCTGCTCTCTCTGCTCCAGAGTTTCTCCGCAGCACATAATCGGGGTGATGCCGTGCTCGAAAGCTTTCAGCATTTTTTTGTTTACGGTCTCGCTTGTCTCTGCGAAGTATTCTCTTCTCTCAGAGTGGCCAAGTACAACGTATTTCACGCCAGCGTCTGTCAGCATAGCCGGGGAGATTTCGCCTGTGAAAGCACCTTTCTCCTCGAAATACATATTTTCAGCACCAATCTGGATGTTGGAGCCTTTTGCAGCCTCTACAACCGGGATGATATCGATGGCCGGTACGCAGAAAACAACGTCAACGTCGTCATTTGCCACCAGTGGTTTTAATGTATTAACTAACTCTACTGCCTCGCTCGGAGTCATGTTCATTTTCCAGTTTCCGGCGATAATTTTCTTTCTTGCCATGATCGTTTGATCTCCTTAGTTTTACTTATTGAAACGGTTCAGAGCCACCTCTCGATTCCGCTTGCGCTCTGAATCGTTGTTTTATTTGTCGTTTGCTGCTGCAACGCCCGGCAGTTCTTTTCCTTCCAGGAATTCCAGGGAAGCGCCGCCGCCAGTGGAGATATGAGTCATCTTATCGCCATATCCAAGCTGATTTACAGCTGCTGCGGAATCTCCGCCGCCGATGATCGTAACTGCATCTGTTTCAGCCAGTGCTGCTGCAACTGCTTTGGTTCCTGCTGCGAATTTCGGCATCTCGAAGCATCCCATCGGTCCGTTCCATACAACGGTTTTAGCAGTTTTAACAGCATCAGCGAACAGTTTTGCAGTTTCCGGTCCGATATCCAGACCTTCCCAGCCATCCGGAATCTGTCCGGCCGGAACAACCTGTGTATTTGCGTCGTTTGAGAATGCATCTGCAACAACGTTGTCTACCGGAAGAAGCAGTTTCACGCCTTTTGCTGCTGCTTTTTCTTTCATTTTGTTTGCATAATCCAGATAATCCATCTCAAGCAGAGAATCACCAACGGTGCCGCCTGCTGCTTTTGCGAAGGTATAAGCCATACCACCGCCGATGATCAGGACATCAACTTTATCGATCAGGTTGTCGATAACAGAAATCTTGCTGGATACTTTGGATCCGCCAAGGATGGCAACAAACGGACGCTCCGGATTGTTGACAGCATTTCCAAGGAATGCGATCTCTTTCTCCATCAGGTAACCAACAACAGCAGTGTCAACATATTTGGTAACACCAACATTGGAGCAATGAGCACGGTGTGCGGTTCCGAATGCATCGTTTACGAATACGTCACACAGGGAAGCCAGTTCTTTGCTGAACTCCTCACCGTTTTTGGTCTCTTCTGCACGGTAACGGGTGTTCTCCAGAAGGATTACATCTCCGTCTTTCATAGCCTCAACAGCTGCTTTTGCGTTCGGTCCTACAACCTCAGGATCTGCTGCAAATTTAACTTCCTGTCCGAGAAGCTCGGAAAGACGAACTGCAACCGGTGCAAGAGAAAGCTCTGGTTTTGGTTCTCCTTTCGGTTTTCCAAGATGAGAGCAGAGAATTACTTTTCCGCCGTCAGCGATCAGTTTTTTGATCGTCGGAAGAGCAGCTACCAGACGGTTCTCATCTGTGATTTTTCCATCGATCAGCGGAACGTTGAAGTCGCATCTTACAAGGACTCTTTTTCCTTTTACGTTGATATCATCTACGGTTTTTTTGTTTAACATGGGCGTTTCCCTCCATATATCCAACTGCATCTGCCGCGCCGTTTCTTTGTTTTTGCGGCATCGCGGTCCTTATTTAAAAATGCAGTTTATAATTTTTGCACACGGAAAATGGCTGTTTTTATGCCGTATTTTTCCGCCGCATTCGCAAAAAGGGCCCGGTCCTTAACAGACCGGACCCTTTGGGCTCTGAAATTTTGCCGTTCAGTTTGTTAAATTATGCTAACTCGCTGAAGTATTTGATGGTACGAACCATCTGGCTTGTGTAGGAGTTCTCGTTATCATACCAAGAAACAACCTGTACCTCTGTTGTTCCGTTGTCCAGCGGAAGAACCATGGTCTGAGTTGCATCGAACAGAGAACCATATCTCATACCAACGATGTCGCTGGATACGATTTCATCTGTGTTGTATCCGAAGGACTCGGTTGCAGATGCTTTCATTTTTGCGTTGATCTCGTCAACAGTTACAGTTCCTTCTACAACTGCTGTAAGGATTGTGGTAGAACCGGTTGGGGTTGGAACACGCTGTGCAGAACCGATCAGTTTGCCGTTCAGTTCCGGAATAACAAGGCCGATTGCTTTTGCAGCACCGGTGCTGTTTGGAACGATGTTAACTGCAGCTGCACGGGATCTTCTCAGATCGCCTTTTCTCTGCGGTCCGTCCAGAGTCATCTGATCTCCAGTGTAAGCATGGATAGTAACCATGATACCGGATTTAATCGGAGCCAGTTCGTTCAGAGCTTTTGCCATAGGTGCAAGGCAGTTTGTGGTGCAGGATGCAGCGGAGATGATGTTATCGTCTGCTGTCAGGGTCTCATGGTTTACATTGTAAACGATGGTCGGAAGGTCGTTACCAGCCGGAGCGGAGATAACTACTTTACGGGCGCCTGCATTGATGTGTGCCTGAGCTTTTGCTTTGGAGGTGTAGAATCCGGAGCACTCCAGAACTACGTCTACGCCAAGCTCTCCCCATGGGCAGTTGTTAGCATCCGGGAAAGCATAGATTTTGATGTTTTTGCCATCTACTGTGATGGAATCTTCATCGGATGTTACGGTATCAGCCAGAGCATATTTTCCCTGAGAAGAGTCATATTTTAACAGATGAGCTAACATCTTCGGGGATGTTAAATCGTTGATTGCTACTACTTCATAACCTTCTGCTCCAAACATCTGTCTGAATGCAAGACGTCCGATACGGCCAAAACCATTGATTGCTACTTTTACTGCCATGATTTTCAATTCCTCCTAAAAAGTGAATTTTAATTTTGAGTCTCTGTACTTTGTTAAAGAAACATCAACCTTATCTGTATAATACCTAATTTCGTCGGAAAATTCAAGTTCTATTTTCAAGAAAATACGAAATTATTTCTAAAATTTGTGAAGAAGCCGGATGCCAATCCGTATTTCTGCAAAATTTCGAAAGATCCGTCTATTGCAGAAAGAGCCGGAATCCAGCCTTTCTGGGGCTTTTTCCGGCTTTTCCTGCGTGTTTTCTATTGGATCGGCAGATATTCCGGCTTTTTCTCTTTAAACCGCACGTAGTACCGGAATCCGGCTTCCTGCGCGATAGCTGCCGCGTCCGCGAAATGAAACGCTATATGTTCCGGTTTGTGGGCATCGGCACCGAAGGTGATCTTTTCGCCGCCCAGTTCCCGGTATCTTCTGATGACATCCGGCGTCGGATTCGGCACGCCAAGGCCTGCCTTGTAGCCGCCGGTGTTGATTTCCAGCGCGATATCGTACTGAATCAGCTCTTTTAAAATGGTATCGATCTCGTCCGCAAATGCGCGGTAGCTGTAATCTTTTCCCTTTTCTCTGCAGTAGCGTACCACATAATCCAGATGACCAAGCGTCTGGAAATTGTGGAAGAACCGGATATTTTCTGCTGTAGCCCGAAAATACGCCCGGTACAGCTCTTCTGCTGTCCAGTCCGGGAAAGCATCCTCATAATAGGGGTCTTTTCCGTCAATGACATGCATGGAGCCGATCACATAGTCGAACGGCCACGCATTTACATACTCTTCCATCCGTTCTTTTAAGTGGAGCTGCAGTCCCAGTTCCACGCCGAATCGGATATCGATTCTGTCGCGGTATTTTTCCTGCAGTTCCCGGATTTTTGCCGCATATGCCGGTGTATCGAGCTGGAACTCGCCGGTACTGTAATCCATATCGTAGTGATCCGTCAGGCAGATTGCCGGAAGTCCCAGCTCGACTGCCCGTTTTACCATCTCTTCTGTTGGTGCTTCGCTGTCACTTGAAAAGAAACTGTGCATATGACAGTCCGCTATTTTCATCTTTCGGCCTCCGTAATCGTTCCGCCTCCGCCGACACAGCCGTCCACGTAGAAGACAACAGCCTGTCCCGGTGTCGGAGCACGCACGCCGTCCGGGAAGGTACAGGTAATCTCATCTTCCCCGGTCCGTTTGATCACGCACGGGGAGCCTTTGTGCCCGTACCGGATTTTTGCGGTGCAGGAGAGCTCTTCTCCAAGTTCCAGCGGCGGAATTGCCATATAGTTTACTTTGTTTGCTTTTACTACTTTTGCGAAAACCTCTTCATTTTCGCCGACCACAACCTCGTTCGTCTCCGGACGGATTTCCAGTACGAACACGCGGTGTCCCATCGGAAGGCCGAGTCCGCGGCGCTGTCCTACGGTGTAATGGGTAATCCCCTCATGGGTACCGAGGATTTCACCCTTTGTATTCACGAAATTGCCTTTCGGTGCCACGATTCCTGTCTCGTTCTGGATAAAGGAAGCGTAATCCTGATCCGGCACGAAGCAGATTTCCTGGGAATCCTTCTTTTTTGCTACCGGAAGACCGATTTTTGCTGCAATCTCACGAATCTGATCTTTTGTGTAGTCTCCGACCGGCATCAGCGTATGCGAAAGCTGCTCCTGGGTCAGATTATACAGTGCATACGTCTGGTCTTTTGCCGCTGTTACCGAATTTGCAATCGCATACCGTCCATTGGCAAGCTGTTCGATTCTTGCATAATGTCCAGTCGCAATGTAGTCCGCTCCAATGGAAAGACTGCGCTGAAGCAACGCTTCCCATTTCACATAACGGTTGCAGGCGATACACGGGTTCGGTGTTCTGCCGCAGAGATATTCGTTCGTGAAATAGTCCATGACGTTCTCACGGAACTCTTTTTTGAAGTTCATGACATAATACGGAATGTCCAGCACCTGTGCCACGCGCCTTGCATCATCAACAGCAGAAAGGCCGCAACAGCCCCCGTTTTCCTCCTGGACTGTCTCGGCCTCATCCTGCCAGATCTGCATGGTCACCCCGATGACATCGTATCCTGCTTTTTTCAGGAGATACGCTGCCACCGAGGAATCTACGCCGCCGGACATTCCAACGACTACTTTCTTTTTTCCCATACTTAGTATTCTTCCTCTTCCTCGCCCTCGCTGATATCAGACTTCGGTTTTGCAAGACCTTCGATCTTGATGTGGTGTTTCTCTGCGTAATCCCAGAGTGCAGCGTGAATTGCTTCTTCTGCAAGCAGAGAACAGTGAACTTTGACCGGCGGAAGTCCGTCGAGTGCTTCCATAACAGCTTTGTTGGTTACTTCCAGAGCTTCCTGGATGGTTTTTCCTTTTACCAGCTCGGTTGCCATACTACTGGTTGCAACTGCGGCGCCGCAACCGAAAGTTTTGAATTTGCAGTCCTGAATGATGCCGTTATCGTCGATGTCAAGATACATTCTCATGATATCGCCGCATTTTGCATTTCCAACGGTACCTACACCGCTTGCGTTCTCAATTTCTCCTACATTTCTCGGATGCTGGAAATGATCCATTACTTTTTCACTGTACATTGTTATTCTTCCTCCTGAACTATTTCAAAGCAGTCCTCCTCCGGCACAGCTTTTACCTGAATTTTTCTGTACCGGCTTTCTGAATGGACTGTCTTATTTTTTTAAACTTATTTACCCTGCTGTTTTTTGATGTAATCCTCATACAGCGGGGACATGCTGCGCAGACGGTCTACGATCGCTTTGATCTGCTCTACAACGAAATCAACGTCCTCTTTTGTGATCTCCTCACTTAAAGTCAGACGTAAGGAACCGTGTGCTTTCTCGTGCGGCAGTCCGATGGCCAGCAGTACATGGGACGGATCCAGGGATCCGGAAGTACATGCAGAACCGCTGGATGCGCAGATACCTTTCATATCCAGCATGATCAGAAGGGACTCTCCCTCGATGAATTCAAAGCTGATGTTGCAGTTGTTCGGCAGACGTTTTACCGGATCGCCGTTCAGACGGCAGTTCGGAATCTCGGTTAAAATACGGTTGATCAGATAATCACGTACTTCGATTTCTTTTGCGGTACGCTCCGCCATAGTTCTTGCCGCACGCTCTGCCGCAACTCCATATCCTACGATGCCCGGTACATTTTCCGTTCCGGCACGGCGTTTTCTTTCCTGCGCACCGCCGTGTACGAAGGAGCGGATTTTCACACCCTTTCGGATGTAAAGGAAGCCGATTCCTTTCGGTCCGTTAATCTTATGACCGCTGGAACTGAGCATATCAATATTGCACTCATCCACATTGATCGGGATCTGGCCAAATGCCTGTACGGCATCTGTGTGGAATAAAATATTGTGTTCTTTTGCAATTCTTCCGATTTCCTTGATCGGCTGAATCGTTCCGATTTCGTTGTTTGCCGTCATAACGGAAATCAGAATGGTCTCCGGTGTGATGGCTGCTTCGAGTTCATCCAGATTGACAACGCCGTTCTCATCGACGCCGATATAGGTGATTTTCGCACCGCGCTCTTTTTCCAGATACTCACAGGTATGAAGAATCGCATGATGCTCGATTTTTGTGGTGATAATGTGGTTTCCTTTATTTTTATATGCTTCAAAGGTAGCTTTTAACGCCCAGTTATCGGACTCGCTGCCGCCGGCTGTAAAATAAATTTCCTCCGGTTTTGCGCCGAGCACGTTTGCGATCTGCTCTCTTCCTTTGGTGATGGCTTCTTTGCTTTTTCCTGCAATTGCATAAATACTGGATGGATTTCCGTAGTATTCGCTGAAATAAGGAAACATAGCCTCGACAACTTCCGGGGCTGTTTTTGTTGTTGCCGCATTGTCCAGATAAATCATTGTTGTTCACTCCTTGTCATTTCTATCGCTGTTTCTGTTTTTCTCTAATTGCCGGCTCTGCTGAACCAGCTCTCCGAGGCTGATGGAATCCACAGCGTTCGTAATTCCCTCATTGATCCTCTGCCACACAAAACGCGTGACGCAGAAATCGGCCGCATCGCAGCCGCCCAGGCCTTCATTGACCGAGCACGTGACTGCCTCGAGTCCGCCCTCCAGCACACGGAGAACATCTCCTACCGAAATGGAATCTGCCGGTTTTGCAAGTACATATCCACCGCCTGCTCCCCGCACACTCTCAATGAATCCGGCTTTTCGAAGCGGACGCACCAGCTGCTCCAGATAGCTCTCTGAGATATTCTGGCGTTCTGAAATGCTGGCAATGGACACTGCACCCTCTTCTTCGTGACTCGCCAGATCGATCATGGCACGCAGACCATATCTTCCTTTGGTCGATAATTTCATTCCTGGTTCTCCTTTTTCCTGTGCTGTCGTTTTCCAATTCCGACAGTTTTAATCGGATTTATTTCTCACTCAGAATAGCACCTATCACGGGGTTCTGTCAAGGAGTTTTTTCGCATATTTTAGACTATCTGCGCAATGCCGTGAAAGGAGTCTATCCCATGCTGAAAATCACAAGAAAGAACACGCTTCTTCTTGGCACACTGATCCTGACCGCGTCCGGGATCATCTGCAGAATTCTTGGATTTCTCTATAGAATATTCCTGTCGCGCCGGATCGGTGCGGAAGCCTTTGGTATCTACCAGCTCGCCACACCACTCTACGCACTGATGCTCTCCCTTGGCGCAGGCGGCATGCAGACGGTGCTCTCGCGCTTTGTCGCATCGTACCTTGCCAAAAAGGATTCCAGACGGGCAAAGATCTGTCTGGCGGCCGGATGCGGCATTGTAGTGATACTTTCCTTCTCCGCCTCCATCTTTCTCTTTTTCAGCGCGGATTTTATCGGAACACGGCTTCTTTTTGAGCCGCGGACGATTCTGCTCCTCCGGATTTTATCACTCGGCATTCTCCCCTCCGGGATCCACAACTGTCTCTCGGCATGGTATCTTGGCCAGAATCAGACGGCACTGCCTTCTTTTTGCCAGCTTTTGGAACAGTTCGTGCGCATGGGCGCTTCCTACCTTGCCTGGCTTTTCTGTCTTTCCACAAGCCTCCCCTCTGCCGCTGTCGCTGCATTCGGTACTGCCGCCGGCGAACTCTTTTCGTGTCTCTTTCTGATGGCCTGCCTGTCCGTCTCGCACAGCAGGTCCCCTCAGAAACACCGCCCGATTTCTGTTTTTTTCAAAGAAAAGACCCTCTGGTACGATACCTTCCGAGAGCTTGCCGTTTTGAATCTTCCGCTTACGCTGAACCGTATTCTTCTGAATGTCCTCCACAGCATTGAAAGTGCTCTGCTCCCCGGCTGTCTGGTCACCTCCGGTCTTTCCCGGAAAGCAGCGCTCTCGCAGTATGGCATTCTCACCGGTATGGCACTTCCTATGATCTTTTTTCCATCTGCCATCACCCACGCGGTGTCCGTCATGCTTCTGCCCGGCGTAGCAAAACAGCAGGCCGACGGTACGCCGGAGCAAATATCAGACACGATCCGTTATACAATTTCTTTCTGTGTGCTGCTTGGCACTTCCGCTGTTTTTGCCTTTTTCTTTTTCGGTCCGTGGCTTGGACGTTTCCTTTTTCAAAACGAAGAAGTCGGCGTTTTTCTGCGTATCCTTTCATTTTTAAGTCCTTTTCTCTATCTGGAAACGACACTTGGAAGCATTTTAAACGGCCTTGGAAAAACTTCTCTCGTTTTTTTCCAGAACCTTGCCGGAGATGTAATTCGTATTCTTGCAATTCTTTTTCTCGTCCCGGTTTTCGGCATCCGTGGCTATCTCTATGGTATTCTTGCAAGTGAACTTACCATTATGACAATGGCACTTTTGTTCCTGCATCGGGAATCTGCAAACAGATTTGCTGTTCATTGATACCTTTTTTCTATCTTTTTTAAGAGAAACAGAATTTTCGCCGAAAAAATATCGACAATCTTCGCGTTATGTATTATAATTTATAGATAGTTTGCGACGGGGCACACAAGAACGCTCCTCTGTCCGCAGCTAGAAAAGAAGTGCATCTAAGATAAAGGAGAACGAAAATGAGCCTTGAATTTGTAAGAAAACTTCCCACCCCAACAGAGATCCGGGAACAATATCCCTTAAGCGCCCGCGCAACCGAAATCAAAAAACAGCGTGACGCTGAAATCGCAAAAGTCTTTACCGGGGATTCCGATAAATTTCTTGTTATCGTAGGACCTTGCTCCGCAGACAACGAAGACGCTGTTCTGGAGTACAATCACCGTCTGGCAAAGGTTGCCGACAAAGTATCCGACAAACTGATCATCATCCCGCGTGTCTATACCAACAAACCGCGTACCACAGGTGAAGGCTACAAAGGTATCGTTCATCAGCCGGACCCGGAAGGAAAGCCGGACCTGCTGCACGGCCTGATCGCCATGCGTAAAATGCATATGCGTGTAGTAGAAGAGACTGATCTGACTTCTGCAGACGAAATGCTGTATCCGTCCAACTGGAGCTATCTGTCCGATATTCTCTCCTATGTTGCGGTCGGCGCACGTTCCGTAGAAAACCAGGAGCACCGTCTGACTGTTTCCGGCATCGACATTCCGGCCGGCATGAAAAACCCGACCAGCGGTGATCTTTCTGTTATGATCAACTCCGTCATTGCCGCACAGGGCTCCCACTCCTTTATTTACCGTACCTGGGAGGTAAAGACAAGCGGAAATCCGCTGGCGCACACCATTCTCCGCGGTGCGACCAACAAGCACGGCAACTCCGTGCCGAACTATCACTACGAGGACATTCAGCTTCTGCTGGAGAAATACAGCGAAACACATCTCGTAAACCCGGCTACCATCATCGATGCCAACCATTCCAACTCCGGAAAGAAATACGAGCAGCAGATCCGTATCGTCAAAGACGTTCTGCACACAAGACGATGCAACAAGGATATCGAAAGTCTCGTAAAAGGTGTTATGATCGAAAGCTATCTGGAGCCTGGCAATCAGAAAATCGGATGCGGAACCCATGTTTACGGAAAATCCATTACCGATCCATGCCTTGGATGGGATCAGACAGAGCGCCTGATTTATGATATCGCTGAGGAGTGCTAACTTGCACCGCATGATAGAAAAACCTCCGCTGCAGATTTTTACCGGTCTGTAGCGGAGGTTTTTACTTATCTCTGATATTTTTTAAGGATATTTGCAACCCACTTCTTTGATTTCGTTAAATCAATACGGTCGCAATGCTGTTGCCCCAGAAGGTCAGACGGGTTGTGGTTCCGTTCATACGAAGATTGACCAGTTTATCCTCTTCTGACGTATTCATCACAACAAGGACAATCGTTCCATCCGAGTTCTTTGCCGCAGTGATTTCCAGGTCCGGTGAATAAGCGGAGCTTGCAATGCGGACAGCACCTGGTTTGATGTATTTTGAGAAATGTGCAATCGCGTGGAACATTGGTTTCACCTCAATGGTATCCGTTGTTCCGTCGCAGATGATCGGTGCACCGCAGAAATTGTCTACGTGGTTCGGTCCGCCGATTTCATCCAGCACAAGGTTCCAGTCGATCCAATAGTTCATGCCGTGGTTCAGATCCCCAATGATATCGTGTGCGTACTGTTTGGCATGGCGCAGGGAGTTTCCGGCTGCCGCGCCATAGCGTGCCAGTTCCACACAGCCCTCGCTGTGCATCAGCATCAGATCCGGGTAATCTTCTTTTACCATGGAAAGGGTGTCAAAATGATCGCCGGAATACCAGTGGTATGCAACACCGGCAATCATGTCTTTTGTCGTCTCATCTACGATATCTCGCGTTCTCTCGTACGTTCTCTCTTTGTTATGATCCCAGATATACAGTTTTACATACTCCAGGCCTTTTTCTTTTAAGGTTGGATACAGATAGTCACGAAGGAATTCTTTTTCCTCTGCCGCTGTATACTCGCAGGAATCCCAGGTCTGAACGGCCAGCGGCTCGTTCTGTACGGTCATCCAGGAAATCGGCATGCCAAGTTTTTCGTACTCGGTGATGTACTTTGCAATATAATTTGCGTAAGCCTGGTAGCACTCTTTTTTCAGGTGTCCGCCGCCGTTTCTTACGCCTGTCTCTTTCATGAAGGCCGGCGGGCTCCATGGAGAAAGCAGAAGCGAAACTGGTTTTCCAAGTGTTTTGGATACTGCTTTTACAAGCGGCTGCACATATTTTGCATCGCGTTCCAGATTGAAGTCTTTGAATTCCGGATCGTCCGGATTTTCAACTGCGCAGTAGTTGCCGACGGAGAAATCGCAGCTGTCCATGTGAACACGGCCGATTGTATAGCCAATGCCGTCTTTTCCATAGTAAGCGTCTACTACTTTCTTCTGATTTTCTTTGCTCATGCGGGACAGCGCATAGCCTGCAGATTCCGTCAGTGCTGCTCCAAATCCTTCAATTTTCTGATACGTTTTGTCCGGGTACAGGTTAATGACCTGCATTTCCTGATTTTTCGCGTCCGGAATCAGCGCTGTCTCATAGTCTCTTGTTTTGATGCCATCTTCCCCAAAGATGGTTGCATGTAATGTTACTTTTGCCATACAATTACCTCTCCTTTTCTCTGCTTTTTGCAGCTAGATTTATTGCTCCGGCGCCTTTTCCAGGCAATCCGGGTAATAACTAAGTCTTGCGGTTCCATACTCCGCGTAAAGCATGCCTTTGCGCGGCGCTTCTCTTCCCGTCACTTCACCGGACAGGATCTGTTCCGCTGTTCTGATACAGTCATCCAGAATCGTCTCCGGCTGGCTGAAAAAGCACGGTTCCCCGCCAAAGCCAATATGACCGCTGTAGGAGCGTTCATAACGGTTTTCATACGTTTTCAGATGATATAAGCCCTCCAGTGTCTTTCTCACACTGCATCCGAGCACAAGAAGGTTCTGGTTGCAGGCGTCTCCCGAAAACAGAATCTTTGTAGTTTCGTCCAGAAAACAGATGCCGCCCGGTGTATGGCCGGCAACCGCAATACATTCCACACGACGGTTTCCAAGTTCAAAGCAGTCACCTTCGTGCAAAGCATGAAACTTTGGTAATCTTTCAAACGGCTGAATTTTTTTCGGATCATAGGAAAACGCTTCGTAGCCACCTGCTCTTCCAAGCTCTTCTGCAAAATTACGCCGCACCTCCACATCTACATTCCGCACCATTTCAAAATCGTCTTCCTGAAGATAGACATCCGAAAATGCACCAATCCCTCCAATATGATCGTGATGCCCATGTGTCAGGACAACATCATATGGTTTATCTGTCAGACTTGCTGCAATACTTTTTAAATCAGAAAGTCCGCACGCGGTGTCAATCAGAAGCGCCCGTTCCTCTCCAATCAGGAAATAGCACGCAGACAGGCCAAACTCGTTAATTGCATACGTATTTTTTGCTATTTCAATGACCATTGGTTCTTTTATCATGTTTTGTTTCCTTTCCTTTCGGATCGCTGTTTCCTTTTACTATTGTTTGTCCGAAATTTTCTGGTAACGTCATTATATAAAATTCCATATTGCATTGGTAGGCTACAAAACTACGTTTTCTAGTAATATCCTACGTTTTTCCGTTATTTTGTATAGTTTTCAAATCGTTTCCATTTATTTTTGCAACATTTTATAGAATTTTATCTGTCCTTTTGCTTTCGCCGTCACCGGCAGAGCTGCCGCCGGCAGTTTCTTTCGGATGTATGGCACCACAAAAGACCCGACAGGATTTCTCCCGCCGGGTCTTTTGCTATTTTTATTTTATGGAAGTCTTATTTCAGGCTTGCAATATAATCGTCAAGCTGTTTCTGAGCTGCCTCTTTCATAGTCTCGATACCAGCTGCTTCCATCTGGGACTGATAATCGGCTAAACCAGACTCAGCTTCGGTATATCCGAGCTCCAGTGGCCACCAGTACTGCTGCTGTACGTTGTTGCATGCAGCAAGCTGGGTCTCAAAGGAAGAAGTATCCAGTACGAAACCTGCAAATTTCTCATTTCCCTGTCCGGAAACAATTTTGGACTCGAAATCATCTACATTTGTCTGATAATCATCCGGAGTTCCCTGCTGCTGACGGTTCAGAGCGTCACTTCTTGCAGACCACATTGCGTTGGTGCCATATTTGTCAGTATCCAGGATCTTGAACTGTCCCTGATCGTTCAGCTCATAGGAAGTTCCCTCGATACCATAATAGAATGCATCATATACTTCCTGATCGTTGGTGATCAGATCCCACAGAGCCATTGCTCTTTCCGGATGTTTGGATGTGTTGGAGATAACCATGCAGTCCTGAGTATATGGAAGATGAGCAACATCTTTTACCATATTGGCGTAATGGATATCATTTTCCGGATGAAGAATTGCCTGTCCTACGTAAGTATCAATGTTGTGGATCTTCAGAGCAGCTTTGCCGTTCTGGAATTTGGTGCTGTCGGTATCAGACAGAGCAGATTTGGAATAGAAGCCTTTCTCATTCCATCTTGCCATCATTTCCAGGAACTCAGGAGTTTTCTCCAGCTCATAGGAAGTCATAACGGTTGGATTCTCTGCTGTCGGATCATACCACAGATAACGGATACCATTGAAGGTAGCCAGTCCCTGATTTTCCATGTACATGAAGAAGATTTCCGGTGCGGTAGAGTAAAGATCGATACACTCCATCTCCGGATGAGTCTCTTTAACAAGATCGCAGTACTCTTCAATATCTTCAAAAGTTTCCATCTTTCCGTCCCAGTCGGTTCCCTCTACCAGGTCGCCACGCCACATTGGACCGTATGCATTGTAGGTAGACAGAAGAGATGGTACGCAGTAGTAGCTTCCGTTTACAGTAGCCTGCTGTTTTGCTTCCTCAGACTGTGCTGCAAAGTTCTTCGGAGCGTAGGTTGGCCAGAGCTCATCCAGGCTCTTGAATGCACCTTTCTGTGCCAGAGATGCAAAGTTCAGCCATGTTGCGCTGTATGCCATATCGAATTCCTCTCCTGAAGAGAACAGCAGCGGATATTTGTTTGCATACTCTGCCCAGCCGATCCAGTTGATCTTTAAGGAGCAGTTCAGTTTCTCTTTTAACAGTTTGTTCAGGTTCTCATCGATCTCATCCTGTCCGGATGGACGGTCACTGATGACATACATCGAAAGTTCTACAAACTCAGATGTATCGAGTTCTCCATCTGCGGATGCGGTAGAACCGCTGTTTGTGGTTCCGCTGTTAGAAGATCCGCTGGAGCTGCTGTTACCGCAGCCTGCAAGCAGTCCGCCTGTCATGGCGATTGCCATGGAAACAGCAAGTGCTTTTCTTAAATTTTTGTTCTGCATATTTCTTTTTCCTCCTTTTTTGTGTTGCCTTTATAAAATCAGTCCATCAACCTTTGACAGAACCGATTGTAACACCTTTAACAAAATATTTCTGTACAAATGGATATACCAGAATGATCGGACCGGTTGCTACGACTGCCATCGCCAGTTTCAGGGAGTTGGACGGCATATCCTGCAACGGAATGTTTGCGGAGCTTGCCATCTGGGACATCGCCTGTGTTTTCTGCATCAGGGCGTACAGCATGTACTGCAGCGGGTATTTTGTTTCTGAGTTCATGTACAGCATTGCGTTGTACCAGTCGTTCCAGTAGCCAAGGGCAAGGAACAGACCGATGGTTGCCATTCCGGATTTCAGAAGCGGCAGGATGATACTGAAGAATGTTTTAAACTCACCGGCGCCGTCGATCTTTGCAGATTCGATCAGTGCAGTCGGGATTGCAGATACGAAAGTTCTCATAATCAGCAGATAGAAGACATTGAATACACCTGGTAAAATCAGGGCCAGATAGCTGTCTTTTAAGTGCAGGTACTGAATGTAGAAAATGTAAGAGCAAACCATACCGCCGTTGAACAGGGTTGTAAAGTAGAAGAAGAAAGACAGAGCGTTTCTGTACTTGAAATCTTTACGGCTGATAACATAAGCGGTCATTGTGGTAAGCAGAAGGCCGATTGCTGTTCCGACTAAGGTGATGAAAATAGATACGCCATAAGCACGGACAACGGTCATCGGGCTCTTAAAAATCAGTGAGTAAGCAGCGGTGGTAAAGTCTCTTGGGAGAATGCCATAGCCCTGGAACCGAATCGCCTGCTCAGATGAAAATGATCCGGAAACTACCATAACAAACGGCAGGAGACATACAAGAGCCATCAGTGCTACGAATACATAGCAGATTACGTAAAATACTTTTGTCGAAGTACTTTTCTTGATTTTCTGTGATTTTGCAACAGCTTGCATAACGAATTCCTCCTTTTCTCTGTCTTAGAACAGTGCCAGATCTTCTTCTACATGTTTTACAACTGCATTGACGATCATGATGGTTGCAAAGCAGATGGTGGACTGGTAGAAGGACGCTGCTGCTGTCATACCAAGGTTAGAGTTCTGAAGCAGGGAACGGAATACATAAGTATCGATAACGTCTGTCTTGTTGAAGAGCTGTCCGTTGTTTCCAACGATCTGATAGAACATCTCGAAGTCACCACGAAGGATACGTCCTACCTGCAGAAGAAGCATGGTAATGATGGTTGGAAGGATGCACGGGATGGTGATGTAACGGATTCTCTCAAAAATGTTTGCTCCGTCGATCGAAGCTGCCTCGTGAATCTCGGCATCTACACCGGTAATTGCTGCAATGTAGATAACGGAGTTATATCCACACCATTTCCATGAGTTGAACAGGCAGATGATCCATGGCCAGATGCCTGCTTTGGAAGCATCGTACATGTTTACTTTTTCAGCTCCGAAGAAAGTAAGAACGCTGTTCAGGATACCGGTTTCGTAGTTGAAGATGTTGTAAACGAATACACCAACGATAACCCAGGAAATAAAGTACGGTAAGAAGATAATGGACTGTGTTACTTTTTTGAACACTTTTTTGTTGATCTCTGAAATAAAAATCGCGATCAAAACGGCAAGAAGCTGTGAGGTAACCAGGTTTAACAGGTTATACACAACGGTATTTTTCGTGATTAACCATCCGGTTCCGGATGAGAAGAGGTACTCGAAGTTTGCAAATCCATTCCACTCACTTCCGAATACACCAAGGTCATATCGATAGTTCTTAAATGCCAGTACCAATCCGGACATTGGAAGATACTGCATAATCAATACCAGCAGAAATGCAGGCATCGCCATAACAAAAAGGGCTCTGTTTTTCTTTACTTCTGTTACAAAACTCTTAACATGCTTTCCCATTTGTTGACTTCCTTTCTTTTTCATAGTTCCTGCACTTAACTGTTTTTTGCCGGCGATAACTTTAAGTGCTCCCAAGACCCTCCACACATCGCTTTGTCTTGGGGCTTGTTCTTAACTGATGAACTTATTATACCGGACAATTTGGTTATTTTGTACCCAACAAAACTTTGATTTCTAGTAATATTTTATGTTTTCCGTGATCTCGTACAGGAAAATTCTTGTTTTTCTCCTGCTTTTTTGTGAACTTGTATAGTTTTTTCTGGTTTTCTGTATCGGTTTTCTTTCCTTTTGTGCAAAAAAGAGAGAACAAATGTCTCTCCTTTTTTCTGTCAGATCTTCTCTTCTGCTTCTTCCATAGTCATGGCCGGAATTTTTACTTCTACGCACGTTCCTTTTTCACTTTCTTTATATGTTACGCCGTATTTTTCTCCGAAGCAGAGTTTTAAACGGAAATTGATATTCCGCACGCCGTACCCGTGCCGGGCTTTCTTGATATCCTGTTCCGTTTCTTTTTGCATTTGTTCCACATTTACGCCCGGGCCGTCATCCTGTATGGTAAAGATAATATCCTCTTCCTCTTTCCGTGCCCGGATTGCGATGCTGCAGCTTTCGATTTCGCTGTATTCCGCAATGCCATGGACAATCGCATTTTCCACAAAGGGCTGTAAAATGATGTTGAGGCAGGCGAAGCCTTTTAATTCCTCCGGGACATCAACATTCAGTGAAATCTGATTGTCAAAATGGTAATTCTCAATGTTCACATAAACCTGTACATGTTCCACTTCTTCCCCGATCGTAATCAGGCTCTTTCCGTGATTCAGGCTCAAACGGTAAAAGCGCGCCAGGTTCCAGGTCAGCGTGCCAATCTCCTCTGCCCCATAATCCATGGAAATCCAGTTAATCAGATCCAGCGTATTGTAGAGAAAATGGGGATTGATCTGTGCCTGCAGGGCCCGCACTTCCGCCATTTTGACTTCTTTACCGAGCTTGTAATGTTCCTGCATCAGACGCTGCACTTCCTGTACCATGCCATTGAAGTTATGGTAAATTTCTTCGATTTCATCCCCTTCTGTTTCGAGCGGCAGATTCGCATTTAAATTTCCATTTTGCAGACCGGCCATTTCGCTTTTCAGCTTTTTCAGCCTTCCGACATAATAGCCGGAAAGAACATAAGATATCATCACAATGACAACAATCATGCCGCCCATCATCAGAATCGCCGAAAGCCAGAGAATCCGGTACTGATCCTCATATTCGCTCTTTGGAATCATGGAAATCATCTGCCAGGCGGCACCGTTTACGTTCCGGCGGACTGCATAATATTCCATCTGACCTTCTTTTTTCTTTTCCATCGAAATTTCCGGCCCGTAACTTAAGATTCCTCCGCTCCTCTGCATTTTCTGCAGGATCGTACTGCTGGAACTGGCAATCAGACGTCCGTTTTCACTCATCAGATAAACCAGACCTTTCGACGTGATATTGGCATTTTGCATAATATCCTGAAAACAGCTCACGGATACGCTGATGCTGCAAATACCAATTTCCTGATCCTTTGCTTCTTTCGAAACAATCCGGTGATACAATGTAACCATCTGTGATGTTTCCTGTTTATCAATCCCCGAACGTTCCTGACTCAGTGCAACGTAGTCTTCTCCCTGATTTAATGTATATCGCAAATCGACATAATCACTGCGTTCTTTTAAACGGGAGTTTTCGAAAAAGAAATAATGATTTCCTGAATATATCACGTCATCCGGCACATACAGACAGAAACGGTAAATCGAGTTCGACAGCTCATACGAATTAAATTCCCGATTCAGTTCATAATATTCAAGCCACTGGTCAAAATAAGGCCGGTTTCCGCCAAAATCCTTTGCTGACAAAGTGTCCTGAATCACCCAGCTGTTTTCCACCATGTCTGCCAGATAGGTCATGTTCTGCAGATAACTTTCGGTAAAAGAAATCGTCTGATTAATGGACTGTTCTACCGTGTAATCTGTCTTCTCCCGATATCTGCGAATCACCTGCGGATAGCAAAGAAAACAAAGGATAATCTGTACCAGAATCAGTGGAACCGCGAAGTACAGCATCATCCGCTTTTGCATCGATAATTTCTGTATTGGATTTCTCATCACAGCCGCAGACTCTCCTTATATTCTGTTAGTGTCATGCCTGTCATCTTTTTGAAAATTTTTGCAAAATAGTTGGCATCCGCATACCCAACCTGCTCTGAGATCTGATAGAATTTCAGCTGCGGATCTTTCATTTTCTGTTTAGCACGCTCCACACGGATTCCCAGCAGATACTGTCCGATGGTGAGCCCGGTCTGCTTTTTGAAAACAGCGGACAGATACGTTGGTGTCAGATAAACCGAATCGGCAATTCTGGCAATCGACAGATCCGTCTCTGCATAGTGTTCCTGTATGTATTCCGTCACCTTGCTGATGGTAAAGGAATTCTCTGTTTTCTTTTTCTCTTTTCCATCCTCAGACCGCTCCAGAAGCTGTTCGATCCGCCGGATCATCTCATCGCGCATCTCCGCAAAGGTTTCTGCCTGCCAGAAAAAGTCGGTTCCGTTCTGTTCCCACGGTTTTTCCATGTTTCCGGGATAAAAATACTCTGCGGCTTTCTCCAGCATTTCCTGCATCTGGCAGTAAATATAGCGAACCGTACTGCTCATATGCATATGACGCTGCACCAGCTCTTCGTATAAGTTTTTCTGAAAACGACAGGCTTCTTTTTTCTCTTTTTCCATTAACAGATGATAAAAAACATCCAGCTGTTTTTTACCATCCTGTTTCCACTCCGATTCCCAGGGAAGTTCCGGCGGCACTTCTTCAAAGCACACACTTTTTCCCCATCCAAGCCAGGAAAGCGCTTTCTCTGCCTCTTTTGCTTCGTGGTAGGAACGCAGAATTTCTTCTTTTCCGCTTCCTCTTGTTCCGTTGGAAACAAAATATCCGCCCAGTGTGCCGTCCGATGTGAATTTGTTCAAAGCGGACAGCAGGATGGGTTCTATTTTCTTCCACCGCTTTTCTTCCTCACTTCCAAGAAGAAGAATCAGGCAAAACGGATCAAGAAGTGTTGCTGTCATCGAAATATCATGCTGTAAAAAGACCGCTTTCAGTTCCTTTTCGAACATTGGAAGAAAGCCATTTCCACAGCCTTCCCTGTCGAAATGAATTCTGACAATCCGGAAGTACGTACCCTCTGCCTGTTCCATGGAAACATCGGTATCCAGCTCCAGCAGATAATTTCGGAGTTTTGCGCGCTCATTTTTTCTGCGCTCTCCGACGCGTTTTACCGCCTCTTTTACATTTTCTGCCAGAAGATTCACATTCACCGGCTTTTCCACGTATCCAACCGCATGCAGATCGATCGCTGCTTTCAGATATTCTTTATCTGCATAGCCAGTGGAAAAAATAATTTCTATTTCCGGATATTTTTCTCTTAATGTTCTGCAAAGCTCTATTCCGGACATGCCTGGCATCCGGATGTCAGAAAGAACGATGTCCGGATGAAACGTTTCCGCCAGTTCCAGCGCTTTTTCTCCGTTTTCTGCTGCCTGCACTTCCAAAACGCCAAGTTTCTGCCAGGGCACATGCTTTAAAAGACCATTCCGAATTACTTTTTCGTCTTCGACTACCATCAGTTTCATAGGATACCTCTTTATCTGTTATCATTCTAAATGAATACGTCCGCTTACGCAGACACCGCTGTGCGTGAAAGTCCGTTTTTCTACTATATATACAAAAAATCTTTCGTTTACCCTTACACACACCGTAAAACTAAGTATATCATATTTTTTGTACTCTGTGAACAAGAAAAAGTTCCACTGATCCCTTTTCTTGTATGTATGACAACAAAAAAAGCAGCGTACACGCCAAACTTTTTGTTAAAAATTTGTCATACACGCTGTTTCTTTGCTTTTTTCTGGTAAAACTGCTACTTTCTCGGGTGTGCTTTCTGGTAAACATCACGGATTTTGTTGACGCCAAGATGGAGATACATCTGTGTCGTCGAAATATCGGCATGTCCCATCATCTCTTGGACGCTCTTTAAATCCGCGCCGTTCTGCAGCAGATGGGTTGCAAACGAATGGCGCAGTGTATGCGGTGTAATATCCGCGGTAATGCCTGCAGATTTTGCATAGCATTTCAGGATTTTCCAGAAGCCCTGACGGCTCATCGGTCCGCCGGAACAGTTGACAAACAGCACATCGTCCTCCCGTCCGTGCATCAATACCGTGCGCGCACCGCCCAGATACTGCTCCAGTGCTTTTTTTGCCGGTCCGCCGAACGGCACGATCCGCTCCTGTTCATCACGGCAGGTAATGTAGCCCATCATCAGGTTGACATCCTGGATTTTTAAATGAATCAGCTCACTGACACGGATGCCAGTCGCATAAAGCATCTCCAGCATTGCCTTGTCGCGGATGCCTTTGGGCGTGTCTGTTTTTGGCTGGCGGAGCAGAAGATCCACCTCTGCGATAGAAAGAATCTCCGGCATTTTCCGTTCCACTTTCGGTGGCTGCAGTGTTTTCGACGGGTCAGATGTCATTTTTCCTTCCCGACATGCATACTGGCAGAACATGTGGATCGCCGCAATACTGCGTGAGATCGTCGCCGGGGAAAACTGCTCCCGTTCCAGATATAAAAGATAGGAATTTAAAACCGTCGCATTTACCTGCTCCGGTTTTTCAATTCCGTGTTCTTTCAAAAAAAATACCAGCTTTCGAAGGTCGCGCTGGTAGGAAAGCTCTGTATTTTTTGATGCTTTCTTTTCTGTCTGTAGATAGTCCATAAACGACTGTATCGTTTCCTGCATAGCTTTTTCCTTTTGTTTCTTTTTCTCTCCCTGTTCGCTGCCACGCAAGTGGCAACAGCGCTTTTCTATTATATACACGTTTTTTCAAAAATGCAATTCCCTTTTCCTGCCGTTTTTACAGGATTTTCGAGAGAAACCACGGGTTGACGTAGCTTTCGAGCAGAATGCCCCATAGAAGCAGAATCAGTGCGAAAAAGTAGCGGACGCCGAAGCGGAAATACTCTTTTTTCTGCATGCCCCCGGCCAGATGATTCGTCTCCGCCATCTGACTGCATGCGGCTGCCATCAGAAACAATGCCGCAAGATAAAGAAAAATCTGTGGAAAGAGGGCAAGGAAAAAGAGCAGAAGCCCTGCGATACCGTTCTGCAGATAGGCGGCTGCGAGAAAGACGCCGCACAGGAAGCCGTATGCCAGCACGGCAGCGGCGGCAAAATACGCACCGATCGCCGTCAGTCCAAAGAGAAGTCCTGCAAATGCCGGCGCCAGCCGCACCTTCAGAAGGTAGGAAAAACAGGCCTTTGCAGAGATCTTTCTGCCAAGAAATGCTTCCGCCTGGAAAAGGCGAACGGTATTTCCCTCTTTCATTCCCGTGCGCGACGCCGCAATCAAAAGCAGTACGCCGATCGCCATACCGGCCGCAAACCAGAGGGCAAAAAAGCGGATGTATGCATTCTCGTCCCGTTCTCCCATTCGTTTCTTTTGCCCCCTTTTTCTGCCTTACTGTCATTGTATGTGCAGGCCGCGGGCGATATGCGTGAATGATGGTTCCTAATGCAAAAGAAGCGCCAGATCTGCGGACCCCCATCCACAGACGGCACTTCTTTTTTTGTTTTTTCAGGGTCCCCCCCAATGTTTCACGCACCGGAAATTTCTGTCAATTTCAAACCCTGATGTTTCCCCATAAGATGTTTTTCACATCATGCTTTTTCTTTGCTTCCTGCTTATGCTTATTTCACGGTAAGATAGGTATCCAGATCATCGAACTGATCAAGGTAGCTGACTGCGCCCTCGTACATATTGGACTGCAGTACGATATTTACCGTGTTATAGATGCAGCGTTTCAGTTCTGCCATCGTCAGAGTTCCATCTGCAAGTTCTTTTTTGATGTTCTCGTGATCCTCCGGCAGACCCGGCATTACCATGTCATTTCCGGCTCTCATGCAGCCCGCTGCCGTACACTCGCCCTGGATCTGTACGTTGGTGGTTGTCCAGTCGGTCATGATAGCTCCTGCAAATCCCCACTCATCTCTCGCTGCTTTCGTGCAGGTATCGTAGCAGTTTGCAGCGTGCACACCATTGATCAGGTTATAAGATGTCATAATGGACATCGGCTGTGCATCTTTGACTGCGATTTCAAAACCTTTCAGATAGATCTCACGCAGGGCACGCTCGGACAGGATAGAATCGGAGCCCATACGGTTATCCTCCTGGTTGTTGCATGCAAAGTGTTTGATCGTAGTTCCGCAGCCCGGTACCTTCTGTACACCGAGTGTCATGGCAGCCGCCATCATACCGGCAAGCAGCGGATCCTCGGAATAATATTCAAAGTTTCTTCCGCAGAGCGGGTTTCTGTGGATGTTCATACCAGGAGCCAGCCACAGTGTTACGTTGAACAGCTCCATCTCATGGCCGATCATCTCGCCGACTCTCTTGATCAGTTCTACATCCCAGCTCTGTGCCAGAAGTGTTCCAACCGGAATTGCGGTACAGAACTGATAATAGGTTGTTCCGCGTTTTTCCTGCGGTTTGCTGAAGAATCCGCCTTCCAGTGCCGCCAGGAAATCGCTCGCTACGATCTCTCCGTTGTCTACCTGGTATTCTCTCTTCAGACGAAGACCTGCAGGTCCGTCGACCAGAGCAATCGTGGTTACATTCCACGGCTCCTCCGAAGCACACGGGGATGTCTCCGCTGCTGCTCCCGGAACAGAAATTCCTGCGGAGCCAAGCGCGTTGCCCTGTGCTCTTCCCGGATCACCGGTTGCAAGGAGTGCCAGCTGATCCACAGAAAGGGATTCCACAATCTTTCCTGCTTTTCCAGGAAGCTCTTCCGGTACCGGCTGGTAATCTACTTTCTCAGTTGGGATCTCAGATGCTTTAAGCTCGATCACGCTCATTCTCTTTTCTTTTACTTCCTTCTGCCATGCAGCCTCTCTTGCCTGAACTTTTTCTGCATCAGGAACAATCTCATTCAATTCCTCTTTCAGCGGGCAGATATTTTCACACGCTGTCATGACTGCTTTCTCGTCCAGCTCCAGCGCGCCGGAGAGAACAGATGTATTCAGATCATTTCCAATCCAGATACCATACATGCCCGGCTCCAGAATCCAGGATGCGCTTTCCTCCTCATAGGAAGTCAGCTGATACAGCGGGAAGGTGATGGTCATGGTCTGGGATTCCTTCGGAGCCAGCAGTTTTGTTTTTCCAAAGCCTGCCAGACGGCGGAACTCTTTCACCAGTCTGCCCTGCGGGCAGGAAGCGTAGATCTGTACAACTTCTTTTCCTGCATAAGTATCGCCGGTGTTGGTGACGGTAACAGTCACGCTTACTTTCGGATTCATCATACCGCGGCCGCTTACTTTGATGTCATCGGTTCTGATCTCGAAATCGGTGTAGGACATACCGTAACCGAAGGAGTAACGGACTGGTACTTCAAAGGTATCAAAGTAACGGTATCCAACGAAGATACCCTCTTCGTATTTTTCTTTCATGAGGTCGCCGCTCTTGTAGCTGTAAACCTCTGCACCCGGATAATCATAGTAATCTTTTGCCCAGGTATCTGTCATTTTTCCGGATGGGGTTACATCGCCGCTTACAACATCAGCAAATGCATTTCCGCCTTCCTGGCCTGCCTGTACGTACTGTAAAATAGAGCGGATATTGTCAAATTCTTCTACGAATGCCAGATCCATCAGGCCGCCGGTGTTGATAACAAGAACAACGTTTTTATAGCATCTGGAAACCTGTGCCAGAATAGCTTTCTCTTCTTTGGAGATGAAGTAGTCACCCTCCGTATCAAAACGGTCTTTGTTCTCTCCTGCGATACGTGCCAGAACGAAGAATGCGGTGTCTGCACCGTCGGCTGCTGCTTTCTCTTCATCGATTGGGTTTCCGGATGGCATAAAGAACGGGGTTGCAGAGTACGCATCAAAGAATTTTGTGTCGTCTCCGTTCAATTTTGTGAAAATCTCATTTTTCCAGTCCAGTCTTGCCTGTACGTAGAGTTTATCGTAATCCTCCAGCCATTCACTGCTTGTTACGTCGTAGCCTGCATTTTTCATGCCCTGGAAAATATTAACGCTGTCACGCTCATTGACATCGCCGGAACCGGTGCCTCCTTTGATGGTGCGGATCGCACCTGCTCCGTAAAGACCTACCTTGCTGCCCTTTGCCAGCGGCAGGAAATGATCTTTGTTTTCCAGAAGAACGAATCCCTCTGCTGCTGCCTCGCGGGCAAGTTTGCGGTGATCTGTTTCACGCTGGGTTACTTCCGGAGATGTAGTTCCGTTAAAGGTTCTTACCTTTGCTTTCATGTCTTTGTTCCTCCCAAACTTTGTTTCGTGCTAATGTCTCCATTATCTTCCCTTTTTCGTGTAACTTCTAGTTCCTTTCTTGTCCTTTCTCTGGTTGATATTGATATTTCGCCCAATTTCTGGTACAATATTCTTATCTTTTTTGATTATAATTGACGTATATTTCTATCACATCCTGGAGGTACTTATGGAATCCTGCTTTTACGAAACAATACACGAAACCGATCTGCTGCACGTCCGTTTTGAGCTGCAGGATGCGCCCGCTTTTGTTTTTCCGGCGCACTGGCACGAATATGTGGAAATTCTCTATCTGATCAGGGGACAGTTTTCCGCGATTGTCCAGGCAACGGAGTATCGGTTAAACGAGGGCGATCTGATTATCATCAACTCCGGCGACCTCCATATGACGCGCTCCAACACCTGTACATATCTTCTGCTGCAGATTTCCGCAAGCCAGATGCGCCAATATCTGCCGGACTTTGATACGATGCGTTTCGACACGATCATTCCCTACTCGGAACAGCCGGCTCCGCTCCGCGCACTGCTCTCGGAGATGAACGAGATCCGGCAGAATCCTTCCGATTCATACCAGCTTCTCTTTACCTCACGACTGTACGAATTTCTGTACCATCTCTGCCGGTCGTATTCCCACCAGATCCCTTCGGCATCCCTCACGGGTTCACAGCGCGATCTGCAGCGCGTGACACACGTTATGAACTGGGTGAAAGTGCATTACCCGGAACCGTTAAGCCTCGAAACAGCCGCGGATTCCCTGGCGCTCTCGAAGGAGTATTTCTGCCGGCTCTTTAAAAAGTATACCGGACAGACCTTTCTCGAATATCTGAACGATGTGCGCACGATGCACCTGTACGAAGATTTACAGAATTCCGACGAAACGATCACGGTACTGATGGAGAAAAACGGGCTGTCGAATTACAAAATTTTTATGCGGACCTTCAAAAAGCTGTATGGCTCTACACCTCAGAAAATGCGCTCGAATCGGATACGGCACGTATAAATTCTTTTGAAATTTACTGTTCTTATACACACTGAAAAGGCTGTGGAACATGATTGCTCATGTCCACAGCCTCTTTTTGATTTCGTTATTAAATTGTTTCGTAGAAAGTCTTTTATTTCGCGTAATCCGTTACACGGCTCTCGCGGATAACATTGACCTTGATCTGTCCCGGGTATTCCAGTTCAGCTTCGATCTGTTTCGAGATATCCCTTGCGAGCAGTACCATTTCAGAATCGGATACCTGCTCAGGAACAACCATGATGCGGACTTCTCTACCAGCCTGAATAGCAAAAGATTTTTCGACACCCTTGAACGAATTCGTGATGTCTTCCAACTGTTTTAATCTGTTGGTATATGTTTCGAGTGTTTCTCTTCTTGCACCCGGTCTTGCTGCGGAAATTGCATCCGCTGCCTGAACGATACATGCAATCAAAGACTGGGGCTCTACATCCCCGTGATGTGATTCTACTGTGTTGATCACAATCTGAGATTCTTTGTACTTTTTGCAGAGATCTGCACCGATCTGAATGTGAGATCCTTCTACCTCATGGTCGATGGATTTACCGATATCATGAAGCAGTCCGGCACGTTTTGCCATGCGGACATCGCATCCTACCTCTCCTGCGAGGAGACCGGAAAGCTGTGCTACCTCGATCGAATGCTTTAATGCATTCTGTCCGTAGCTGGAACGGAATTTCATTCTTCCAAGGAGACGGATCAGCTCCGGATGAAGTCCGTGTACACCGACTTCCAGTGCGGCTGCCTCGCCTTCCTCGCGAATATTCTGTTCTACTTCTTTGCGGGCCTTTTCTACCATCTCTTCGATGCGGGCCGGATGGATTCTTCCGTCTACGATCAGTTTTTCCAGAGCAATTCTTGCCACCTCACGGCGAATCGGATCGAATGAGGAAAGAACGACTGCTTCCGGTGTATCGTCGATGATCAGGTCAACGCCTGTCATGGTTTCGAGTGTACGGATGTTTCGTCCTTCACGACCGATGATGCGGCCTTTCATTTCATCGCTCGGAAGCTGTACCACGGAGATGGTACTCTCGGATACGTGATCGACAGCACATTTCTGAATAGCTGTTACCACATACTCTTTTGCCTTACGGCCTGCTTCCTCTTTTGCTCTGCTCTCCAGCTCTTTGTAGAGCTTTGCTGTGTCGATTTTTACTTCGTCTTCCACAGATTTTAACAGATACTCTTTTGCTTCCTCGGAGGTAAAACCGGAAATTCTTTCCAGTTCCTGTACTCCTTTTTCGTGTAGACCGTCTACTTCCTTTTCTTTCCTTCTGACGCTTGCCTCTTTTGCTGCAATTTCGTTTTCACGACGCTCCAATACGTCCGCTTTTTTATCTACAGATTCTTCTTTCGATAAAACGCGCTTCTCATATTTCTGCAGTTCCGCTCTGCGCTCTCGGGTCTCTTTTTCTACTTCATTCTTCGTACGAAGAGACTCCTCCTTCGCCTCCAGCAGGGCTTCCCGTTTCTTAGTTTCGGCAGTTTTCAGTGCTTCATCTATGATGTTTCTCGCCTTTTCTTCCGCTGTGCCAATTTTTTCAGCATCCTGCTTGATTTTATTGTCCACAGCAATTTTCCTGGTAACAGGAACCGCAATAAGCAGCGTGACTACTACAGCAATGAATACCAGCAGAATTGTAATACCTGTACTCATTACCGGAGCACCTCCTTATTTAGTTTTCATTGCACATTTACAACACTACAATTTTATACTGTTTTCACAAATTTGTCAATGTTTTAAAAATATTCATGTAATTTATTGCACATAATTTCGCGGCATGTGGCGGAATCGCCGGGAATATTCAGGATTCTTCGTCAGCGGAATCTTGGTATTCTTCCAGTGCCCGACGGATTTCGGAACTGCCGAATCCCTTCCGCGTCAGAAAACCGGCGGCACGGCGGTACTCTTTTTCATCCAGCCGGTGCGGCGTGCCGAGCTTTGCGAAGGCGGCACTTTTTGCAAGTTCATACTCATCGCGGGCATCCTCCTGCTCTTCCAGGACGGATTCCACCAGTTCCCGGTCCACGCCTTTCTGTGCCAGCGCATAGAGGACTGCCTTTTTCCCTTTTTTCGCACCGCTGCCCGCAAGATACTGCTCCACGTATGCGCGGTCGTCGATATAGTGAAAGCTCTCCACGTACGAGACAGCCTCTTCAATGGCTCTCTCGGGATAGCCGTCTTTTCGTAACTTATCTTCCAGCTCTTTTTTCGTCCGCATCTGTCCGAGCAGCAGATACATCGCGCGGTGTTTGGCCCTTTTAGTCAGCACTTCCCCTGCCAGCTTTTCGTAAACCTCATCGGGAAGCTCCTCCTGCTCTTTGATGCGGGAAGCGCGGATTTCCCCGTTATAAAGAACCAGATCCTCTCCGTCATCGAAGAGGATCCGTGATTTCTTTTTATTCAGAGGACGAATCTCTGTCACAAACATTTATTCGTCGTCTCCTTCGGTTTCCGGAACTGCTGCTGTTTCTTCTGTGCCTTCCGGCGCTTCTTCCTTGATCAGGCCGTAAGCCACGCGCACTTTGTGCTCGATCTCATCCATGATTTCCGGATGCTCGCGCAGGTATGCTTTCGCATTTTCGCGTCCCTGGCCGATCTTGTCGCCGCCGTATGCGAACCATGCGCCGCTCTTCTGTACGATGCCGACGGAAGCTGCCAGATCCAGAACGTCTCCTTCTTTGGAGATTCCTTTTCCGAACATGATATCAAATTCTGCCTCGCGGAACGGCGGAGCTACTTTGTTTTTCACGACTTTGATTCTGGTACGGTTTCCGACCATCTCTCCGCCCTGCTTTAAGGCTTCGATTCTTCTGACATCGAGACGGATGGAAGAATAGAATTTCAGTGCACGGCCGCCGGTTGTGGTCTCCGGATTTCCGAACATGACACCGACTTTTTCACGCAGCTGGTTGATAAAGATAACAATACAATTGGATTTGCTGATCGCTGCAGTCAGTTTCCGGAGTGCCTGAGACATCAGACGCGCCTGAAGTCCGACGTGGGAATCTCCCATGTCGCCGTCGATCTCGGCTTTTGGAACGAGTGCTGCAACAGAGTCCACGATGATGATGTCTACCGCACCGGAACGGACCATCGTCTCGGTGATCTCAAGTGCCTGCTCGCCGTTGTCCGGCTGTGAGATATAGAGGTTTTCAATATCAACACCGATGTTTTTGGCATAGGCCGGATCGAGCGCATGCTCTGCATCGATGAAGCCGGCGATTCCGCCGCGTTTCTGTACTTCGGCTACCATGTGGAGCGCTACGGTTGTTTTACCGGAAGACTCCGGTCCATATACCTCGATGATTCTTCCCTTCGGCACACCGCCAAGACCGAGTGCGATATCCAGGCTTAAAGAGCCGGTCGGGATGGTTTCCACGTTCATGTTTGCTGCGGAATCTCCGAGCTTCATGACAGCTCCTTTTCCGTACTGTTTTTCAATCTGTCCAAGTGCGGCATCGAGTGCACGCAGTTTATCTTCGTTATTATTTCCCATACTGAATATTCTCCTTACCATGCGAACGTCCGTTCGCTTCTGTATCCATACTATTACAAATCTGCTTTGTTGTCAACTGTTTTTCTTTTTTTCCTGTGTCTTTTTTCAGCCCCCAAATCCTCTGCACCGGAGCTGCTTCGAATATATCCTTATGCACAAGTGTAGCATATTCCACTCTCCTGCCGCAACCCAAAAATACTGCAAAAAATCCCGAAACGGCTTTTCTTTCCTCTTCTGCCATTTCGGGATTTTTTTCTTATTTTTCAGAATGCAGACCAGCTTATCCGATCAGCCAGTTGTACATTTCCTCGTACTGTTTTGCGGAATTCGCCCAGGAGAAATCCTGTGCCATTGCGCGGTCGATCATCTTGTTCCACTCGCGTTTTTTGTCGTAATAGATGCGCTCTGCGTACCGCACGGTACCCATCATCTCATGCGCATTGTAGTTTGTGAAGCTGAATCCAGTTCCTGTTCCCTCGTACTCATTGTACGGCTCTACGGTGTCTTTGAGGCCGCCGGTCTCGCGGACAATCGGAAGGGTTCCGTAGCGGAGGCTCATGAGCTGGGAGAGTCCGCATGGCTCAAACAGGGACGGCATCAGGAAGGCATCGCAGGATGCATAGATCTTGTGTGACATTGCATCGGAATAGTAGATGTTTGCCGAAACCTTCTTGTCGTATTTCCATGCGAAGTGGCGGAACATGTTCTCGTAGCGCTCCTCGCCGGTTCCAAGGATCACAAACTGTACGGCATCCTGGCACATCTCATCCATCATATAGCTGATGAGGTCGAAGCCCTTCTGATCGGTCAGACGGGATACGATACCGATCATCATCGTCTTCGGATTGACCTCGAGTCCTAACTCCTCCTGCAGTGCCAGTTTATTTTTCACTTTCTCTTTACGGAAGTTCTTTACATTGAAATTCTTTGCAATCTGAGCGTCTGTCTCCGGGTTCCACTCATTGTAGTCGAGTCCGTTTACAATACCGCGCAGATCGTTTGCTCTTGCACACATCAGACCGTCGAGTCCTTCGCCATAGAACGGGGTCTGAATCTCCTGCGCGTATGTATTGCTGACGGTGGTGATCGCATCTGCGTAAACCAGACCGCCCTTCAAGTAGCTGGCATCGTGTTTGAACTCCAGCTTATCCGGTGTGAAGTAGTAGTCGGAAAGGCCGGTAATGCTCTGAATCGTCTTGCGGTCCCAGATGCCCTGGAATTTCAGGTTGTGGATCGTCATGACGGTTTTGATTCCCCGATAGAATTCATCTGCCTGGAAACGCTCGTGCAGGTAAACCGGAACGAGACCGGTCTGCCAGTCGTGGCAGTGGATGAGATCCGGGCGGAAGCCGATGGTCGGTAAAATGGAAAGCGCTGCTTTGCTGAAGTAAGCAAATTTTTCCAGATCCCACGGCATGCCCGCATATGGAGTGCTTCCTCCGAAATGCTCCTCGTTGTCGATAAAGTAGAATTTGATGCCTTCATATTCCATCTCGAAAATGCCGACATACTGCTGTCTCCAGTTCAGATCCATGTAGAAGTTTGTCACATACCGCATCTGATTTTTAAACTGTTCTTTGATTCCCGCGTATTTTGGAATCACCACGCGCACATCAAAATACTCTTTCGGGAAGTACTTCGGCAGAGAACCTACTACATCCGCCAGACCGCCTGTTTTGATGAACGGTACACACTCTGAAGCCACGAACAAAATATTTTTCATGAAAAGAATCCTCCTGTAATTTCATGCTGATTATCGCATCTTTGTTTTTCTGTAATTCCTTCCTTTTTGTCACGATCCTATGAAACGCGAAAGGATAATCAACGTCCTGTCTGTATTATACCGTACTTTGTCCAGAAAAAAAAGTCTAAACTTCTGTAATTTCTCCGTTTGTTCGGATTTTTTTGTTACTTTTTACTGATTTTTCAGTTCAAGACGTATTTTATCTGCAATTAATGCAATAAATTCAGAATTTGTCGGTTTACCCTTGCGGTTGTTCACGGTATAGCCGAACAGCTCGTCGATTGTGTCCATTTTGCCGCGGCTCCAGGCCACTTCAATCGCATGGCGGATGGCACGCTCGACACGACTTGACGTTGTCTGGTGGCGTTTCGCGATGGTCGGATAGAGAATCTTGGTAATGGAATTGAGCATTTCCGTGTCCTCTACGGAAAGCAGAATCGCATCGCGCAGGTACTGGTATCCTTTGATATGGGCAGGAACGCCGATCTCGTGGATCATATTTGTCACATCGATTTCCAGACTGTTTTCCGGCGGACAGATCGGCTCTTTTCCGGGGTTTGTAAAATTTCTTGGATGGTATCTTCTTACTGCTGTCATTCCTTTTGTTGCTTTGATCCGGTTCAGAAGAGTTTCGTTGTCGAACGGTTTTAAGACGTAATAGTAAGCGCCGAGCCGGAACGCATCTTCGGTGATCCTCTCCTCTCCTACGGCGGAGACAACGATAAAGGCAGGTCTTTTTTTCAGATTTTTATCCTCATTGACTTTCTCCATTACAGTCAGACCATCCATCTTCGGCATGAAAATGTCAAGCAGTACGACGTCCGGTTCTTTGTCGCGGATGATACTGTAGATATCATTTCCGTTTCCGGTCTGCCCGATCAGTTCAAGCGTGTCATCCTGTTTTATGACGTTCCCAAGCATTTCCTGCATGCGTTCGTTATCATCCGCGATGGCAATGTTGATCTTTTCCATAAAGCTCTCCTTTGCAAAAACTCATAGTCTTTCCGGAATTTCACTGCATCCGTTTTCTTCTGAACTTTTTCCAATCACACAGACATTATAATTTTATTTTTTCGCATTTTCAATATATTTCCCGTAATTTTTTGAAAATTCGATCGACATTTTCCGTAAAAATTCGGAAGTTTGTAACAATTCCAACCAAATTAACGCATATTTTTTCAGTTCCGTGCAAGCATGTTTTCCGCAAAGACACCGTAGCCTTTTTCTGGATGGTTTACGAAAACATGGGTAATGGCGCCGATCAGCCTTCCGTTCTGGAGCACCGGCGAGCCGGAATTTCCCTGTACGATGCCGCCGGTTTTCTGTAGCAGCCGTTGATCGGTAATTTCGAGCACAAAATTTTTGTTCGTATTCTCGCTTCCAAGATCGATTTCTGTAATCTCCGCCTCATACTCTTCTACCGTATTGTCCACGCACATCCGTACGGTGGCCGGGCCCGTCTCGATCTCCTGCCGATAGGCAATTTCCGTCACGGTAAGCGGCAGTGCACTGCTTTTTTCCCTGTCCAGAACGCCGTGGATACCGTAGATGGTATTCTCCGCCACTGATCCGATACGGTTCTTTTCTTCGTAATGGATCACACCCTGCAGTTCACCCGGTACACCCGCTTTTCCCGGGATCACAGACAGAATCTGTGTCAGATACAGTTCTCCGCCGTTCAATTGGAGCATTTTTCCGGTATCGACATCACTGATTCCATGGCCGAGCGCTGCAAAGGTTCCGTCCGGTTCCACGAAAGTCAGTGTTCCGATTCCCTGCATATTGTCGCGGACCCAGGTCCCGAGGCGGCAGGTGCCGTCCTGGCTTTTCTGCGGTGTCACCTGCACTTCGATCGTTTCCCCGTCCCGAAGCAGGGAAAGACACACCGGGGAACCGTTTGATACTTTTACTGCATCAATCAGCTCCTGCTTGCTGCGGATGCTCTGTCCGTTTACTTTTGTGATATAGTCGCCTTCCCGCAGAATATTTTCTGACGGACGGCTGACGGTTCCGTCGGACGAACGGATTTCGGCTGTACGGATCACCATCACACCGTCGGTCTCCATATAGATACCGACCGGCGCGCCGCAGACGGCAACTTTCGGCCGTTCTTCCTGGATCACACGGATCTTTTTCAGCGGGATCCCGGCGGCGGAACATTCTACAACCGTTTCACCCGTTTCTCCGAATTCGTTTTTTTCTGCTTCCTTCGTATCTTCCGAAATTGTCAGAAGCGGATGTTTCGTGAGCGGCTGAAACGGGCTTTCGCTGTTCTCATCCACATACATCGTATCCGGCAGGGATTCGCGCATGGCATCGTAGCCAAGAAGAACAGCGAGGATCAGAAACAGCGCCGCCAGCGCAAGCAGGACTCTTCGGTATTTTTGTTTTCTCGTCATTTGCATTCCCATCCTTTCCGCCGCAGGGCAGAACTGCGGCATTTCTTTTGTTTTCGCGGCGGTCGTCAAGTTCTCGTGCAGGCACGGACTTTGACTCGCCGCCCGCGAAAAAGAGGGAAACCACGCTTTGTTTCGTGATTTCCCTCTTAGTATGCGGACTTCTCTTTATTTGAGTCTTGCAGATTTTTGTACCTGTGCCAATTCCTTCATCTCGCTGGCATTTGCCAGAACAGAATCCGTAATTTTCGCGCCGCCGAGCATTCTTGCCAGTTCTCTGACAGAATCTTCCTCGGATAATGGATGGATCGATGTGACGGTCTCGTTTTCTTCGACGTTTTTTTCGATTTCAAAATGAGAATCTGCCATCGCTGCGATCTGCGGCAGATGGGTGATGCAGATGACCTGATGGCGCTGCCCGATCTGTGCCATTTTTTCGGAAACTTTCTGCGCCGTCCTTCCGCTGATTCCGGTGTCGATTTCATCGAAAATCAGGGTTTCTGTCTCGTCGCGGTCGGCAAGAATCGTCTTGATTGCAAGCATGATTCGCGACAGTTCACCGCCGGAAACAACTTTCGCCAGCGGACGGATCGCTTCGCCCGGGTTTGTGGAGATTAAGAACTCCACAGCATCGGTTCCGTTTTCGGTGTAGCTTTTTGTCTTTTCAAATGAAATTTCAAATGCGACATGCAGGAAATTCAGGTCGCGCAGACCTTCGATAATCTGTGTTTCGAGCCGTTTTGCATAGTTTCTGCGGATTTTGGACAGATTATGTGCGGCCGCATCCAGTTTCTGCTCCGTTTTCTGTAACTGCTCCTGCAGTGCGGCGCGGCAGCTCTCAAAATTTTCCAGTTTTTCCAGTTTTTTCTGCTGTTCTTCGCGGTATGCGGCGATCTCTTCCATCGTCTTTCCATACTTTGCTTTCAGGCGGTTGATCTCGTCGAGCCGCTTTTCCGTCTCGTAATACTCTTCTTCGGAAAAGGTCAGTTCGGAAAGATATGCGGAAATTTCGCGGTTGAAATCATTCAGCAGTCCGTCAATATCGGAAAGGGTCTGCGACGGACCGGAAAGTGCATCGTCGTACACCGCGGCCTGCTGCAGCTCCCGGATTGCGCGGCCGACCTGCTCCCCGGCGCTGTTCTCTGCACCGTAGCCGGTGATCGCATATACCGTCTGCAGAGATTCCGCGATCTTTTTCGCATGGCCCATTTTCCGGTACGCAGTTTCCAACGCTTCGTCCTCGCCCTCTTTTAGCTCTGCCTGATCAATCTCGTTGATTTCAAACGTAAGAAATGCTGCCTCCCGCTTTCTTGCCTCCTCGTCGAGTTCGTACGCCGAGAGCTCCTTTCGGACATTCTTCCACTCCTGGTACAGCGCCCGGACCTCTCCTTTTGCCGTGGCCGCCTCGGTTCCCGCAAACGCGTCAAGAATCGCGATCTGCCGGTCCGGATAGAGCAGCGACTGGTGCTCATGCTGGCCGTGGATGTCGAGCAGCAGGGACGCAAGAGCTTTTACCTGCGAGATATTGCATGCCTCGCCATTGATGCGGCAGACGCTGCGGGATCCGGTGATCTTTCTGGAAATAATCACCTGTCCCTCCTCCGCCTCGAGATCCATCTCTTTTAACAGCTCCAGCACATGCGGATTTTCGGTTTCAAAGACCAGTTCCACCAGCGCGCTTGTCTCTCCCGTCCGGATCATCTCGCGGGATATCTTCTTTCCAAGCGCCGCGTTGATCGAACCGATCAGGATGGATTTTCCGGCTCCGGTTTCTCCGGTCAGTATATTCAGGCCCGGACCGAACTCCACTTCCGCTTCGTCGATCAGGGCCAGATTTTTTACGTGTAAGTTTGTGAGCATTCTTTTCCTCCGGTGTCACACCTGCTGTCATCTTTTTGTCTCTTTTTGCAGAGACGTGCGTTCTTTAGAACTCTTCGCCCGTCTCCTCCATGCCGTCCACCATTTTTTTCAGTCGTTCTGCTGCCACAAGCGCCGCATCATCGTCTCTTGCCACGCAGAGAATCGTATCGTCTCCGCCGATGCAGCCGACGATCTCGCTCCAGTTCATCTCATCGAAAGCCGCTGCTGCCGCCATTGCCATGCCGGATACGGTTTTGATGACCAGAATATTTTTGGCAAGATCAACAGAAATAAACGCATCTTTCAGAACGCGCGCATAGCGGCTTCCCACCTCAGACGGTGCATTCTGCAAAACAGCATAACGGCTTCCGCCGTTCTCTTTTGGTACTTTTGTGAGCTTCAGCTGGCGGATATCCCTCGAAATCGTCGCCTGCGTTACGGCAAAGCCGCTCTCCTCCAGCTTCTTTGCCAGCTCCTCCTGTGTTTCAATGTCATATTGGTTAATTAATTTGATAATCTGTGCATGTCTCGCGATTTTCATTTCAAGCATCCTTCCCCAGTAACTATATCTTAAATGTTTGCCATTTTCTTTCTTAATGTCTCCAGAAAACTGATGTTGCTGATCTTCACAATCAGAGTGTCCCGTCTGGCCTTTTTGATCACGATCCGGTCGCCGGTTTTCATCGGAACGCGGGTGTCGCCGTCAAAATATGCCATGCCCTGTTCAATGCCGCCGTCTCTCGAAGGCCCGAGCTCCACCTCGATCACATCCTCTGCCGGAAAGACAATGCTTCTCGTATTCAGGGTGTGCGGGGCAAGCGGTGTCATCAGCATCAGGCTGGCTGACGGTGAGATGATCGGGCCGCCCGCGGAGAGGCTGTAGCCGGTCGAACCGGTCGGCGTTGCGATGATGATGCCATCGGCGCTGTAGGAATTTAAAAACTCCCCGTTAACGTAATTGTCGAACCGGACGACACGCAGGTTTCCCTCACGGGTGATCGTAATGTCGTTGAGTGCCGTGTCCTCCGCAATCAGCTTTCCGTCCCGGTAAATCGATCCGCAGAGCATCATGCGGTGCTCAATCGTATACTCATCCGCCATCAGATGATCCAGCGCCGGATAAAGCGTGTCACGGTCGATTTCCGCAAGATAGCCGAGCGTTCCCAGATTGATGCCGAGCAGTGGAATCTGTAAATCCACCACGTCGCCTGCTGCCTGCAGAAGCGTGCCGTCACCACCGAGCACCAGAATGCCGTCGATATCTGACGGAACCTTCGCCGGATCCGTATAATGGTATTTTTCCCCTTTTTCGCTGTTATCGCAGAGAAGACACGTTTTTCCGCGCTCCTCCAGATATTGCCTGATCTGGTCTGTCACGGTAAGGTCCGGGTCTTTTGCTCTGTTTGTGATCAGGTAAAATCGCTCCATATCATGCTCCTTAACCCTTTTATTTATCCAGTGTATCGTGTGCGCTCTTTACAACGGCGTCTACATCGACATTGGTCTCTTCCTCTGTCACGCCGTCCGGCAGCCGGACAAGGTGAACGAGATACTCGATATTTCCCTCCGGTCCTTTGATCGGAGAAAATTCCAGATGGCGCACGCCGAAGGAAATGCTTTTCGCATAGGAAATGACCATCTCAATAACTTCTTTGTGTACAGCCGGATCACGGACAACACCTTTTTTGCCGACTTTTTCGCGTCCTGCCTCAAACTGCGGCTTGATCAGAGCTGCAATTTCGCCGTTCTCTTCCATCAGATTTCGGACCGGAAGCAGCACCTTGGTCAGGGAGATAAACGATACGTCGATCGATACGAAGGACGGTCTCTCCTCGATATCCTCCGTCACGACGTAACGGATGTTCGTGCGCTCCATACAGACAACGCGCGGATCGTTCCGCAGCTTCCAGTCGAGCTGGCCGTGGCCGACATCCACGGAATATACCTTGACGGCGCCGTTCTGCAGCATACAGTCGGTAAAGCCGCCGGTGGATGCTCCGACATCCATGCAGACCTTTCCATCCAGGGTAAGGTCAAAGTTTTTCATTGCTTTCTCTAACTTTAAGCCGCCGCGGCTCACATACGGCAGTGGTTTTCCTTTTAAGACAATCTCCACTTCTTCCGGGAACATGGAACCGGCTTTGTCCTCCCGCTCATTGTCCACCAGAACTTCTCCTGCCATAATCATGGCTTTCGCTTTTTCCCGCGATGTGGCAAGGCCCCGTTCTACCAGTAATACATCTAATCGTTTTTTCATCTTTCTTCCTGCCCCTGTTTTCTGTAGTATTCCTCAATTCTGCCGCAGATATCTTCCGGCGTAAAGCCGACCTGTTTCATCTGGTATGATACACTTCCGTGCGGAATAAAGCGGTCCGGCAGTGCAATGATCTCCACGCCGAACGGAAGGTCTTCTTCCTCGGCAAAAGCAAGGACGCGCTCTCCAAAGCCGCCGTCTTTTACATTTTCCTCGAGTGTTACGACAAGCTCA
>OGYX01000147.1_pt1 | contig 49428 bp, 60 predicted proteins | sample 1576601 | NCBI WGS metagenome assembly OGYX01 (sample SAMEA3541561, study PRJEB24748) | human gut metagenome | biome: human gut; feature: human-associated habitat; material: faeces | place: China | collected 2012 | reverse complement strand
ATAATGACTGCGCTTTCTACGTTCCGTAAAAAGAAAAAGAGCATTGATATTGGCGTATCAATGCTCTAAGAAGTGAAAAATATGAGAAAAAGAATTAAATTGTTCGCACGAAAGTGAAAACAAAAGTAAAAAGTGAAATCACATATATTATAACAAACACAAGGAGTGAAATCAATGCAGATTAATTTCAAATTGGAAAGAAGAATCGGTGCTCTTAGCGAGAACCCTTCCGGCTACACTAAGGAGCTGAACGTGGTTATCTGGGATGAGAAATACACAAAATATGACCTGCGCACCTGGAACCCCAATGGCAAGCCTGGCAAAGGCGTGACGCTGACCAAAGAGGAGATGAAGAAGCTGCACAAGCTCATCGGCGAGGAAATCCGCCAAATGGGAGGCCACAATGAGTAGCATAGCCCGTAAAAATAAGCGCCGTGCTGCTTTTAAGTGCGCCAAACAGGGTATCGCGCCTGCTCAGACTATTGCTGTATCAGCAGCGCGCGAAATCCAGGCCACAAAGGCAGCGACAACAGAAACAATGGAAGTGCTGCTGCAGGCTATGGCGCTGGTGGTGCAGCTTGATTATGGCAAGCTCAACGCTAAGGATAAGCGCTTGGATGTGTTGGCCGAACTGTTATACAAACGCAGCATCCAGGTAAAGACGCGCAAAATGGATGAGGCTGAAAACGAAACCTGCCAGCGCTTTGCCAGTGCAGTCATGGAAATTTGGGAAGCGAAGGAGAAAAAGAGCAATGGAAAAGCTTAACCGCTACAATATCATGCGTTTTGTGTATGGCATATACCATGGCCGCCGCATTCGTTATAAAGACCATCTGCTTGCAGCAGAACGCAAGCTGTCGCGTCATGCGGTGCCATGCTTTGCCTTGCATCGCAAAGCACGCAAATTGAAAGACATGGAGGGTTAGCAATGGTATTAACTGAAGGCCAAAAACGTGCAATTGAAAAGCTGGATAAAGAAATGGAGGCAGCCAAGGATCCATGCTTCAAGTATATCGCTGAGCAGCTGCTCCAGATGGCGACTTCCTGCCCGGAGGTTGCGGAGAAAATCCTTGCGGAAAAGAAGAGTTTGGCCGGTGCGCTGGATGCCATCAAGGCAGAGGCCAAGAAGCACACTGTTGGTGGCTGTGGCTGCGTGGATGAGGCGCAGGCGGTCAAGATTGCCTGTAAATATTACAACATCAAGGCCACAAAGCCCGCAGCAGAGCCTGCGGCCGTTGGAGCATCTGGACAAAGTGCAGGATGGCAAGCGTGGCGCCGGTGTATGCAAAGCGCTGGCTAGTGCCTTGGCGCAGAGCCAAAACCAGATTACCAAGCGCTTGGCAAAATTTGAGCAGGAGGACTAAAAATGGAGATTATGCTCATTGATTTTGTTATCTACTTAATTATTACAATCGCCGTAATGTGCATCGCATAGCTTGCTAACCTTTTCAGAAAAAAGAACAAGCAATATGGTGACAAAGACCAGCTGGCGAATTTTCGCAACGGAGCTATGCAGTACATGGTGGAGAGTAATAAGCAGGCTGCAGAAAAAACAAAGGAGAACGACCATGAATAATAAGGAAGCATCAATCAATAAGGTAGACGAATTAGTCAATCGGGCGCAGCTTGCCATCAATGACTGGCAGTGCAGCGGCGAGACCTATTACCTCAGACAAGCACAAGCCAACCTTGGTTCGGCACTGGAGCTGGCCAAATCGGCTCGCGCCGCTGCCATGGAGGCCGAAAAAGCAGAGGCTTACAGCGTGGACGACGATGACATGACGCTTCCCCTGCACGACACACCGGAGGAGGCACTGAGATCTGCACGCGACGATTTGACGGCCGGCGAAATCGTGACTGTCATCCAATGGAGAAAGTCGAGCTGGCACCCTGAAATCAGCGTAGAAATGCTCCTCGGTGAATTTGAAGAAGAAGCGTGTGAAGATGGCGGCAGTGCATCGGAATATTGGAGCGAACGCATTGAAAGCAAGAAAATGGCCAAGGCTCGCGCAGAGCTGGGACAGCGTCTTAACGCTGTCTTGAAAGACTGGATTGACGAGCATAAGCTCGAGGCTGATTGGTACGAGCCGACAGGCATGAAGTTGAGCTATCAATTCGACGGCAAAAATTTTAAACGCATCTAATTAATCAACCATCTGCCGCAGAGCGCAGGCCGTAGAGCTGCTGCCTCGCTCATATTTAACTAGCGATTATATACAAGCAATGCAAATGGCGCAGAACAAAGAAGAAGTATTTCGCAATGGTGCGGTCTGCGCTCTGCGGCGGAAAAGGAAGGACGTATAAGCAAATGGATAATGTGGACAACTTCACCATTAATCTTGCTATAACTGTCATAGTGCTGTTTATTGGCCTGGCGCTGATGGGCGGCGAAGATGATTAAAGCAGCTACGGCTTTTGGCGGGGCGAAAGCATATGACATATCAATAGCATGCCCCTGCAGAGAATGTGACGTGCGTTCTCCAGGCTGCGGCAGAATATGTAGCGATTAAAAAAAGTATAAATTTGTTCTGGCCATACTGAACGGGAAGCGTCAGGCGAAAGCAAAAGCAGCGGCTGAATGTCGCGCGATGCGCAATGAGCGCATCAGAGAATGGAAGCATAATAAATGTTGGCCAAAAGGTTAAAATAAAGAATATATGAAGGAAAATACTGCGGGGCTATTCTGCCTCGCAGGTTTCTTCATTATATATAGAAGAATCTTAAAGGTTCACAGAGGCCTTTGAGGCTTGTATGTTAGTAATAACAAAACGACCACGGGCATTTAGGAGGATAAATTAATGGCAATGAGAAGCGGTATAAGAGAAAAGACATATTACTGTCAGGGAACCAGTAATAGTCAAAAGGCCGATTACATTGAAATTGATTTATTCCCCTTTGTAGAACTCAAGTACAAGCCTTGCAGAAGTGGCAGACAAAAGGCAACTACTCCGAAGCAGAAGAACCTTAACGATAAAAAGGCACGCAGATATTTCAGGTTATTGGCTAAAAGCAATTTTGGCAGTAAAGATATACACCTGACTTTGAGCTATGACAATGATAACCTGCCTGACACACCGGAACAAGGAGAGAAGAGGCTACGTAACTACCTGCGCAGATTGAAAAGATTATACAAAGCTAACAGCAAAGAATTGAAATACATCTACGTTACCGAGGTTAGCAGCAAGGGCAGAGTGCATCATCATCTGTTGATTAATCGTGGAGTAGACCGTGATGCTATTGAAAAAGCTTGGGGACATGGTTGGGCGAACAGCAAACGTATCCAGGCAGAGCATGGAGGCATTGAAGCCCTGGTATGTTATCTGAGCAAAGATCCTAAAGGCCGCAAGCGTTATACAAGCTCCCGTAATTTGGTTAAGCCGTTGGAATCTGTAAGCGACACCAAAACCAGCTGCAAGAAATTCCAGCAGCTGACTCTTTGGCCGGAAGACTGCGAAGATATGCAAAAACACTTTGAACAAAAGCATCCTGGCTATCGCATTATCAGCGTGGAAAAATATTATAATGCTGTGACCTGCGAATGGTATATCAGAGCCAAGATGGAGCTTAGAGAAGAATATAAACACAAGAAAGGAGAGATGCGACGGAATGAATAAATTGAATTTAATATTGACCATACCGCCTAGCGTCAATCATTGCTATAAAAATTTCAATGTGATGGGACACCGGAACCGTGTGCTTACGCCATTGGCAAGAGCCTGGAAGGAAGAGGCATATTATATAGCTAATGCTTTGGCGCACCGGGAAGGCTGGCGCATGCCTGGACCGGAAGAAAAGATTGTGCTGGAAGTATTTGCCTTCTGGCCAGACGGCAGGCGTCGCGATATGAACAACACGCATAAGCTGCTTTGCGATGCCTTAGAGGGTGCAGTGTATCTTGATGACAAGATGGTGCTCGTGCGTGATATGGATTTTTCCATCGACAAAAAGCGGCCGAGGCTTGAAGTGTGCGTATATGTGAAAGACGATTAAAACGCTAAAATTAATTTCTAGGAATATAAAACACTAGGAAAATACCCATAATAAAATTTTAAGTTTGCATGTAGATTATCAAGACCGGCAGGAGGGCAGCGTATGACCAAAGAAGAATTAAAAGAAAAGCTGAAAGGCGCTATGTATGCTCAGCGCACATTGGAGGGAGAATTGGATAAGCTGCAGGAGCTGCGTAGTCTTGCACAAAAGGTTACGCCTGCTTATAGCCAGGCACCAGGAGGCGGCAGCGGGAATGCCCAAAAGCTGGAAAACTCCATAGCAAAGATAGTTGAGCAGGAAAAGATTGTTGCTGAGTGCTGCAATGAGCTGTGCGCCCAGCTTGCAGAAGTCCGGGCTTTAGTTGCGTTGCTGCCGATGGGACCAATGCGCCTTGTGATGCAAAGACGTTACCTGAACTATCAGAAGTGGGAACGTATAGCGGCTGAGCTTAACTATACATGGCAACATGTACATAAGCTTCATGCCAAAGGTTTAAACAGTATTCTTGAAAGATGCGATAGAATGCGAGGGTGAATCGGTGCTATAATGTATAATAGCGAAAGCGTGAGAGAAAAGAATAGCGAGAGCCGTTGGCCTATTGGTCAGCGGCTTTTCTGTTGTCCGCGTTTTGTGGACAGGTGCCCTAGGTTCTTCCGGGAAAATAAAAAGCCTGCGGGTCGGCGAACTCCCGGAAACTGTCTAGCTGCAAAATAAAAAAATCACATTTCCTTCCGCAGGGTGATTTTCAGACACGATCTGAAAGCGCAAAATTTTTTCTTGACTTCCACTAATACGCAAAAATTTTTCGTCGACAATTTCATAGTCTGTTAGGAAAGCAAAAAGCGGAAATTTAGCCTGGACAGCATTTCCGCTTTTGCCATTCTCAATTTCCGCACCGCCTAGGCTATAAAATAGACCGAAGCGGTGCATTTTATTAGCGGATTTGTATTGCCTACAGTGGACAAACAGCGAAGGAGGTGATGTTCATGGCGAAAAAAATAGTACCAAGAGGCTCCGGCGCGGAGCTTGCACGCCTGCTGGGCATCACTGACAGACGTGTGCGCCAATTGGCAGACGAAGAAATACTAACCCGAGAGGCGGAAGGCGATTACCTTCTGCCGGAGGTTATCGCTGAATACTATGCCTATAAATACAAAACTGATGAATCCGTTGACCTGATGAAGGAAAAAGCTTTGCATGAAAAAGCCAAAAGAGAGCTGGCGGAAATCCAATTGGCTCAAAAGCGCCGCGAGATGCACGATGCTGCAGATGTAGAGGCTGTCCTGACGGAAATACTGGTCAACTTCCGCAATCAGATACGTGGTATTCCGTCGAAGATGGCGCCGCTGCTTTTTGGAAAGAGCAAGCCGGAGATTGAAGAGCTGCTGAGCATGGAGGTTGAAGGACGTTTGGAAGAAATCAGGGATTATACACCGACCATGTTTGATGCTGTTGATGAGAAGGAGGGCGATTAGCATGTGTGCTCAGAAAACGGTAATGCTTTTACGTCGTATTTTCAACAATGGCCTTAAGCTGGCACCTAAAACTACAGTCAGCGAATGGGCGGATACTTACCGCATGCTGCCGCAGGAATCAGCAGAACCGGGCAGATGGCGTACAGACAGAGCACCTTATCAGCGTAGCATCATGGATGCCTTCACGGATAAGGGCGTGCATCGTGTTGTTGTCAAGAGCTGCTCGCAGGTGGGAAAGTCCGATATCATGAACAATGTCATAGGCCGCTTTGCGCAGCTTGACCCCTGCACCATGATGATGATTCAGCCTACGTTGAGCGACGGCGAGGATTTTTCCAAGAGCCGTATCACACCCATGATTGAAGCTACCAAAAGCTTGAAAAGCATTTTCCGCGAAAACAAAAGCCGCAATACCAGTAACACCATCATGAGCAAGTATTTTACCGGCGGCAGGCTGATTATAGCAGGTGCGAACGCCCCGAGCGGCCTTGCTTCCAAACCTATACGCATTCTGCTTTGCGACGAAGTGGACCGCTTCCCGGATAGTGCCGGCGTAGAGGGCGACCCTGTTGATTTGGCGGCGAAGAGAACTACCACCTACTTTAACAGGGTGATTGGACTTTTCAGTACGCCGACGATAAAAGGCACTAGCCGTATTGATGACGAGTATATGACCGGTACGCAGGAGGAATGGCAGCATCAGTGCCCAAACTGTGGCGAATTCCACCTTCTTACACACCGGCAGATGCTTGCTGACTTCGACAGCAGCGAGGAACATAACAAAAAGCATGTTGTAGTCAGGTCAGTGAAATGGATTTGCCCTGATTGTGGCTTTGAATTTAGCGAGAACGACATGCGCAACGCCGCACAGAAGTATGTCGCGCAAAACCCTGCAGCTTTTGCCACCGACACGCGCAGCTTCTTCGTGAACTGCTGGACAAGCCCCTGGATTAGCTGGAACGATGTCATGAAGGAATGGCTGGAGGCAGAGGGCGACCCTGAGCGCGAGAAGGTAATTTACAATACCCGCTTTGGAGAATCTTACGAGCGTAAAGGCAATTTCGAAAGTGAGGATATCTTCATTAAGCGGCGCGAGGACTATGGCGCTGAGCTGCCGCAGGGCGTTCTGCTGCTGACGGCGGCGGTGGATACGCAGGATAACCGTCTGGAATATGAGGTTGCCGGTTGGGGGCATGGTGAAGAACGCTGGGGCATACGCAAGGGCGTTATCCTAGGCGTTCCCGACACTCCCGAGGTATGGGAGCAATTAGACCGCGTCCTGGACAAAACCTATAAATTTGCCAATGGGCGAGGGCTGAAAATTGCCAGAACCTTTATTGACTGCGGCGGTCACTATACTGATTATGTGTATGCCTACTGCTTTAAGAACCGTTTCCGTCAGTGCTTTGCTATCAAAGGCTCAAACATGGCCAACGAAGACCTTGTTGCCAAGATTGGCAAAAAGCAGATGCGTAACAGCTCCATTCCTTTGGTGTTCATCGGCACGGATACGGGCAAGCAGCAAATTATGGACCGTCTTAGCATTGAGGTCCAGGGAGCTAAATACATGCATTTTCCACTAGACGATAAGCGTCGGATGAAAAAATTCGTTGAAGCGCTGCAAGGTCTGGTAAAAACTGACGCTAAGAGCCTGAGTAGTGATGCTGTCATAGAATCGTATGCTAATCGTGGCTATGATCGCATTTATTTTCGCGGTCTGATTTCCGAGGAGCTGGTGCCGCGTAAGAAAAACGGCGTAGTTGTTTTTCAGTGGGTAAATATAGCCAAGGACAAGCGCAATGAGCCGCTGGACCTTGCTGTGTATAATCTTGCCTGCATGCGCAGTATTGCACCTAATTTTGAAAAGCTGGATGCTATGCTGGCGCAGGGCAACAATGCTGAAGCAGGCGGGGTGACAGCTCCTGCACCTGCTGCCAAGCCGCAGAAACGCTATGGCTGCATAAAACGAGGAAGGAGAACAGAATGAGCAATGCATTGAACGAACGCTATCGCCAGTACCTGAAGGCGGAGCAGGCTATTTTGGTAACCGGCCAGAGCTACCGCATTGGCAATAGGCTGCTGACACGCGCTGACCTTAGCGCTATTCAGGCTGAAATAAATCGCCTGCGAGCCATGGGTGCTACTGAAGACGATAATGCGCCTGCATCTGAGGGATATAGGCGTGCAAAAAGAGTGCTTTTCCGTGATTAGTGCTCAAATAAAACAGGAGGCTACGAAATGAGTAAGAAACGAACACCCTACAATCGTAAGGCCAGACATCCTACTGACCAGACTTTAACACAAGAGCGGCCCACTGGCATCATCCTCAGACCTGTGTTGAACACAGGCTACAGTAACGGTGGTGCCAGTGCCGAAAAACAAGCTATGCGTGGCTATTGGCCGATAAGGTCCAGCCCTAAAAGTGATGTTGACGTAAATCTGAACATCCTGCGCAACCGCAGTGCTGATATGGCCATTAACAGCCCTGTTGGTGCTGCTGCCATCAATCGCTACCGGACGCATGTTGTTGGCGCTGGCCTTGTGCCTTCACCTTGTCCGGATTATCGTTTGTTAGGCATGAGCCCGGAGGAAGCTGCTGAATGGCGCAGGCACACTAAGGCAGAGTTTAATCTGTGGGCGCAGAGCGTAGAGTGTGACCTGTATCGCAAGCACAACTTTTACGATATGCAGGATATTGCTTTTATATCGTCTATTGTGGACGGAGATGCCTGGGCGGCGATTAAATACCGCAAGGCCTTGGGTGACAATCCTTATACCACCAAGATACAGCTTTTTGAAGCGAGCCGTGTCTGCAATCCTAATACCTATAGTCTTGTTGGTGCGCTGAATGAGGTGGAGGTCCGTAATCCAAAGAATGGCAACAGGATTATTAACGGCGTTGAAATCAATACGGATGGTGCCGTTGTAGCCTATTGGGTTGCCGACCGGGTGCCTTATGACCCGACGGAAAGCAGGAGCATAAAATGGGTGCGTGTGGAAGCCTTTGGGCGCAAAACAGGTACGCCCAACATCCTGCAAATCAGCCATGAGGAAAGGCCGGAGCAGTACCGCGGCGTGCCGATTCTGGCACCGGCCATTGAAGAATTGAAGCAGATGCACCGTTATAGCACAGCGGAGCTTACTGCTGCAATCATTAAAAGCTATTTTACACTGTTCTTCAAAACGAAGGACGCAGGCGAAGGCCTTCCCAACGCTTTGCCGGAGGCCTTTGGCGAGAATGAAAAGGTTGATTTTGACCAATATACCTTTGAACTGGGTGCCGGCACGATGAACGAGCTGCCGCCTGGCTATGAAGTACAGACTGTCGATGCAAATCGCAGCTTGTCAACCTTTGAAGCCTTCGTCAATGCGCTGATTGCTCAGGTGGGCGCGGCGCTGGAAATTCCATCGGAAGTGCTTTTGTCGCGCTTCCAAAGCTCGTACAGTGCTGCACGCGGTGCTTTACTGCAATTCCAGGCAGTTGCTAAGAAGCGGCGCATCTGGTTTGCAAGGGATTTTTGTCAGCCGGTTTATGAGCGTTGGTTGGCTGAGGCGGTGGCTATTGGACGTATTCAAGCGCCTGGCTATTTTATTGACCCGCTGCTGCGTAAGGCATGGAGCCGCGCGTCCTGGTACGGGCCGACTATGGGCATGCTTGACCCGGTGAAAGAGGTTCAGGCCGCCAAGCTGCGTGTTGATTACGGCTTCAGTACCGGTGAACAGGAATCTGCCGAAATCACCGGCACGGAATACGAGGAAAACATTGCGCAGCTGCAAGCTGAACATAAGCATTGGCAAGGAAATGGCCTCAATTATCCGCTTCATCAGAATATAAAGACTGAGGAAGGAGGTGGAAACGATAGTGAAAAGTAAACCATTTTGGGAGATTATCAACAAAGCATCCGAAAACACTGCTGAAATCCGTATTTATGGCGATATCGTCAGCGAAAAGCCTTGGTATGACAGCAGTGGCGATGTTTGCCCTATAGGCTTTGCTGATGCGTTGGCTAAGCTGGAAGGCAAGCCGGTCTGCATCCGTATCAACAGCAACGGCGGCAATGTTTTCGCTGCACACGCCATTGCCAGCCAGATTAAATCTTACTCCGGTGATACCACTGTGATGATTGATGGTTTGGCGGCCAGCGCTGCAACAATCATTGCTATGGCCGGCAAAAAAATCCTCATGCCAGTTAACGCTATGATGATGATTCATGACCCCATGGTCTGCCTGGCAGAGCCTGCCAACGCTGAACAGCTGGGTAAGCTTATTGAAATGCTCAAGCCTGTCAAGGCTAGTATTGTGGCAGCTTATAAGGAGCGCTGCAAGCTCAGCGAAAAAGAATTGGAGACCATGATGAAAACCAGCACCTGGCTTACTGCTGAAGAATGCCTTGCCAATGGCTTCTGTGACCAGATTCAAGGTGAGGTTGAAACTGTTCTTGACGGCAATGTGCTTGTGGTCAACCATGTACGGCATCAGTTGAGCAAGGGCGATGCTGACTTAATAAAAAACAAAATCCGCAAAAAGGAGGACAAAACGATGAATGAAAATCTTGTGAACGCCGTAAACACTATTTTGAGTGCTATCGGCATCAGAGCAGGGGAACAGATCAACAGTGCTGCTCCTGCAAATCAAACCAGCGCTCCGGCTAATGAGGAGCAAATCCGCAATGAGGAAAGAAGCCGTCTGGCTGCTCTCAATGCTTTGGATGATGGCAGCGCTGGTGTTAAGGCCGTAATCAATATGGCCATCAAAGACGGCAAGACTGCTGATGAAATCAAAGAAACCATTGATGCTATTAAGGGTGCTCAGCCTGCAGCTCAGGCATCTGCAGGTCAAAGCTTTATGAATGATTTGATTGACGACCAGATGAAATCTGGCTCTGGCGATGTAACCGGTCAGCCTGCTAATGGCTTGACTGAGGCAGAGGAAGATGCCCTGCGTACCGAAAACATGGCTAAAACTCTGCAGAATATGTATGGAGGTAATAAATAATGGCATATGTAACCAGTGAAAAAAGCAATGTGGACCAGCTTATTGGCGGCACCGCTGTGGCTGCTCTTACCAAAAACATTACCCTTAAAGGCCTGAGCGCTGAAAAGGCGCTTAAACGAGGCGCTGTGTTAGCTGTCAGTGAAGGCAAATACCAGATTGTTGATGCTGCATCCGCAACTCCGGCGCTGAAGGTAGCAAACGCTGTGCTGGCCGAAGATGTTGTTGTTGGCACCGGCGATGTAGTTGCTACTGTTTATATTAGCGGCATTTTCAATGCAGAGGAAATGTCTGTTGGCGCTGAATCTGATTCTGTGCAGGCACACGAGGAAGAGCTGCGTGCTGTTGGCATCTACCTGACTCATCTGCAATAAGGAGGAATAAACTATGGCATTTGATATCAATTCTACCCGTTCTTTGCTGGGCGTAATCAATCGTGCATATCCGCCCAATCCTTTGTTAGTAAACACCTTTTTCCCGAACGCTATTACCTATAGCTCTGAATATCTGGATGTGGATTTCAAAAAAGGCGGCCGCTCCATGGCACCCTTTGTTGTTCCGGGTTCTCAAGGTGTTAATATGCAGCGTGATGGCTTTGAAACCAAATCCTACAAGGCTCCGCTAATGAAGCCTAAGCGCGTATTGACTGCTGAGCAGCTGCAAAAGCGCTTGGCAGGTGAAAGTGTGTACAGCGGTCGCACTCCCCAACAGCGAGCTGAAGAATATCGCGCTGAGGATATCAAGGAATTGACTGATATGTGCACCCGCACTGAGGAATATATGGCTGCAAAGCTGCTGATTGATGGCAGCTACACCATTAACGGTTATGCTGATGATGGCAAAACCCAAAAGATTGACACTATTTCCTTTAACTTTACTCAAAAGCAAACCTTGTCCGGTACCGATACCTGGGATAAGGATACCTCTGATGCTTACGGCAACCTGCAGGAGGCTTCCAAAACTATCCGCCGCAATGCCGGCCTGACTCCGACTATCATGATGTGCTCCGAGGCTACCAGCAACCTGCTGTTGAACAACAAGAGCATTTATGACAAGCTGCTGATTCCGTCCCGCGACAATGCGGCGCTGATGTCCTTCGCACCTAAGATTCAAAGTCCTGAGGTTATGCGCTTCGGCCTGCTGGGTGCTTTAGGCTTGGAGATGTACACCTACGAGGGCGGATACATCAACAACGAAGGCGTATTTACTCCGTACCTGCCTGATGATTATGTTATTATCGGCGTTGCTGGTCGTGGCAAGCGCTTGTATGGCGCTGTTACCCAGATGGAGGAAGATAAGCAGTTCCACACCTACGAAGGCCGCTATGTGCCTAAGGTTACCATGAACATCGAGAATGACTACTGCTCTATTGCAATGCAGAGCCGTTGCCTTGTTGTTCCTGAATCCGTAGATGACTGGTATGTTATCAAGGTTAAATAAGGAGGCAGCTTATGTATATCCTTGTTAAGAAATTCTCTCTGCGTCATAATAACGTAGTTTATGCAGCGGGCAGTGTTGTCGAGCTGCCAGATGACGTTGCTAAAAAGCTGTATGATGATGCTCCGGAAGAGTTTGAAATCATTGGCGAGTCTGAGGCGGAAGCCTCTGCTCCGGAAGAGGTTGCAAGCGTTAGCGAACCTGCTGCAAAGCCTGCTTCTGACAAAAAGAGTAAAAGGCAACCTGCTTCCAAATCTATCTCCGAAGATCCTGTGTGTGATGATGAAGACGCACTGCCGGCGGTAGATGAAGCCGCTACCGTACAATGAAAGTGCTGAGCTTTAAAGAGCAGATAGCCGCAGATAATGCGGCTGTTTTTCTCAATGATATGGAGTTCGCGGAGCTGCACGATTTGAACGGTACGGAATGCAAGGCGATTGTGCAGGATATCTCCGTGGCGCAGTCGCTTTCTATCCAAGCCGGCAAGGATGACTATTATCCCGGTCTTTATGGCAGCCAGCTGCAGGTTAATTGCCTGAAGGCTGATTTGCCGGAAGTGCCGGTCTATGGCATGCGATTTTATCTGGATGAAAAAATGTATGAGGTTGAAAGTGTGAGTGATGATATGGGCATTTTAACCATTCAGCTGGTGGCGAATGACCGATGATTAGCATTGATGCAAAAAATCTGGAATACGCACAGCGAAGGTTAGGCGGTGCACCAAAGCAGATAGAACAGGCTGCAGCCAACGCAATCAACTATACAATTACAAAGATAAAAACGCAGACTTCTAAATCTATTCGTAAAAACTATCTGGTAAGTGCTAAGAATGTTAAAGGGGCGCTGAACATTAAGCGCGCATCACGCTCTAAACTGCGTGGCGTTCTTGCTTCACAGGGCAGCCCCTTGCTTTTGACAGCGTTTCGGATAAGCGTTAATAAGCGTGGAGGACCATTAAAGGCGAAAGTACGTAAGCAAAGCCGTGTTAAGGCTGTGCCAGGCTTATTCCTTGGTGTATCGCGCAAAGGTTACACTGGTGCAATGCAGCGCGCCCAACGCAAAGCACGCTACCCCTTACGTATTCCCTATGGTCCTAGCGTACCGCAAATGTTTGGCTCTGAAAATGTTATTGGCGAGCTTACTCCTTTGGCAGAAGCTACACTGAATAAACGGTTTTTACATGAAGTGGAATACCGTTTCGGTAAAATATTGACAAAAACACTTGGTTAGCAAAAACGAAGCTTAATGAGCGGTTTTGCATGAAGTAAGGAGTTTTTATGACTACAGTTGAATTAATGGATAACCTGGCTGAGTTTCTGCGCCCGGTAGTTACCGACTACAGCACGCAGCAGCCCTCTGGCCAGCGCGAGATTAAAGTGTATGCAGGCTTTCCGCCGGCACGCATGAATGCTGATGAGCAGGCATCGTTTATCTATGCTCTTGTCACCGGAGCGCAGGACACTGCAGACGGCGAAATGAGCACCGCAACGGTAGAAATTGGCTTTAGCATCTATGACAACAGCGATGCAGATGACTGGCGCAGTCTCTATAATCTTATGGAGCATGTGCGCCAGCATCTTTTGAAGCATCGTCTGGTAGCGAACAGGCACCGCCTGCAGCTGCCGCTGAAGCTGGAAGTGCCGGAAGCACAGCCTGCACCGCAGTGGCAAGGCAAAATTACGGCGACTTATACTATCGGTCAACCTTATGAGGAGGACATTTATTATGGCGATTAAAAATCAAAAACCAGCAAGTGAAAAGCTGATTTATATCGGCCCTAACCTGAGCCGAGGCAGATTGCTGCAATATCAGGTTTTTATTGGCGGCTTGCCGACGCATCTTGAAGAAGAATTTGCGGCAATGCCTGCGCTGAAGCGTTTGTTTGTGCCTGTGGCAGAGCTGAACGCGGCGATGGCGCAAGCAAAGCAGCCCGGCACACCGCTCTACAAATACTACAAAGAAGCATTGGAGGTGTAAGCAATGGCATATAAACATGGCGTCTATACGCAGGAGGTGCCTACAAGTATTGTGCCTGCGGTAAATACTACTGCTGGCCTGCCAGTAGTGTTTGGTACGGCTCCGGTGCATCTTGCAAGCGACCGTGCGCCTATCAATAAACCTGTTCTGTGCTATAGCTATTCTGAGGCGGTAGCGCAGTTTGGCTTTAGCAAGGACTTTGCAAAATATACTCTGTGCGAGGTTATTTACAGCCAGTTTGCACTGTATAATCGCGCACCGGTTGTTTTTGTGAACGTACTGGATCCTAAGACACATAAAAAGACTGTGTCCGACAAGGAAGTGACGCTGACTGATAAGGTTGGCAAGCTTGAGGCAGCGGTGCTGCTGGAAACCTTGAAGGTAAAAAAGGCCAGCGCAGGCCAGCCGTTGAGCGCTGGTACTGATTATGAAGCAGCCTATGATGATGACGGCGTTTTGGTTATTACGGCGCTGGAGGGCGGCGAAGCAGAGAGCGCTGCGTCCCTGTTCCTCGATTATGATGAGCTTGATGCATCTATGGTAGATGCTGATGATATCATCGGCGGCGTAAGCGTGAGCGATGGCAGCGTAAAAGGTTTGGAGGTACTTAATAAAGTATTCCCCGCGGTAAACCTTGTGCCTGGTATCGTTCTTGCTCCTGGCTGGAGTGAGAACCCGACTGTAGCTACCGTGATGAAAGCCAAAGCCGGTAACATCAACAGCCATTTCAAGGCGATTACGCTCAATGACGTACCGACCGACGCAGTAAAAAAATATACTGATGTCAAGGCGTGGATGAACCAGAACAGCTATAACGATACTTCTCAAGTAGTCTGCTGGCCGCTGGTGAAGCTTGGCGATACTGTTTACCATATGTCCACGCATGTGCTTGGAGTTATGGCGCAGGTTGACAGCGCTAACGATGATATTCCTTACGAATCTCCGTCTAATAAAAGCATGCAGATTAATGGCTGCTGCCTGAAGGATGGCACTGAGGTGCAGCTGGGACCGGATGAGGGCGAATACCTGAACGGTCAGGGCGTAGTCACTGCCTTGAATTTCATTGGCGGCTGGAAATGCTGGGGCAACAGAACTGCCTGCTATCCTTCTAACACTGATCCGAAGGACGCCTTCATCTGCATCCGCAGAATGTTCAACTGGCATGCGCAGACCTTCATTCAGACTTATTGGGCGAAGGTAGATAAACCGATTAATAAGCGCCTTATTCAGACTATCATTGACAGCGAGAATATGCGCTTGAATGGTTTAGCCGGACAAGGTGTTATTCTGGGCGGCCGCATTGAGTTCCGCGAGGATGAAAATCCGACGACTAACCTCATGGACGGCATCATTAAATTCCACACCTATCTTACGCCGCCTGCTCCGGCGCGTGAAATCGAAAACGTGCTTGAATATGACCCGGCGTATTTTGAGACGCTGTTTGGTTAAGCAGGAGGTGAAATAGATGGCGATTATTTCTGAGAAACTGGTAAATTTTAGAGTTTATGAGGATGGTAATGATTTACTTGGCGTTGCTGATGTAGAGTTATCTACTCTCACTGCTATGACGGAAAGCATTAAAGGAGCTGGTATTGCCGGTGAATTTGATGCTCCGGTTACGGCGCATTTTGGCGGCATGGAAGCAACTTTCAATTGGCGTACACTCAATAAGCACAACATTAGCCTGATGATACCTAAGGCATATCATTTTGACCTGCGTGGCTCTCAGGATGCTTATGACAGTGCTAAGCATATTGTGAAGCAGCAATCTGTGAAATGTGTGATTGCCGGCCGTCCTAAGGAGATTTCTTTGGGCAAGCTTGATGTTGGCGCTTCGACCGGCACGGCAAACAAGTTTGAGGTTATGTATATCAAAATCAGCGTGGATGGCGAAACGCTGCTTGAATATGACAAATATAATTTCATTTATGTTGTCGATGGCGTTGATTATGCTGCTGATATTCGTGATGCTCTTGGCCTGAGCTAAATAAAAAAAGCCTCCAGCTGCATGCTGGGGGCTGAATTATAAAAGTTTGGAGGAATGAAAGATGATTGACTTAAAAAATGTAGACAAAGTGTTGCAAAATGTTACTGGCAAAGATTTTTTGAACGCTGAGCGACAAGCACGTCAGATGGGAGATCAAACAGCTTCCATTGTTCTATCTGGCCAGTTTCAAACTATTTTGTTAGCGAATGCGTTAAAGGTTCCAGTTGAGGATATTGAGGAATTACCTGTGGCGGAATTTGTTCAGGCTCTGAGCAAGGTGAACGCTTTTTTATTCGCACAGGATTTAGTGAAGGACAGCAAATAAGAAGAGCAGCCATAGGCTGCTCTATAAATACCAATACAGATATTGAGTTTTTTATTAATGAACCATTGAGTGAGTTTCTCGACTGGCTTAATCTTGTTTCTGCTCTTTGTGAAAGTCAACGGTAAAAAGCGTTGGCAATAAATGGTCGAATATAAATTGATAGATAAGGTGGACTGCGTAGGCTGGTCCTAAGCCTATAAATAAGCCTAGTAGACCAAAAAACAATACGCATGGCCAAACAATAAAAGCAATGTTTGCTTCAGCTATGCCTAAAGCATAACATACTATAGCAGCTGAGCTTAACCCAACAGCTGCACCAATCCAGGCACCCATGCCACAAAAGAATATATAAAATAAAATTACTAGAATATCAAATTTCATAACAATCACCTTCTATGTAAATTATATCATCAAAGGGGAGGAGGGACAAGATGGCAAAAAAAGAGTTTAGCATGGCATTTCTCATTGGAGCTCAACTCAAAGGGAGCTTTGGCAATACTTTTTCTAATGTCCTTAAAACCTTTTCCGAGACAAATGCTGCAACTGAAAAAAATAAAAAAGTATTGAATAGTCTTACCGATGCCTATAAAAATGGCACTATAGCAGCACAAACATTTAAACGCAATCTGGCTTTGCAATCACTGGGCGTTTTTAGTGCTAGGTTAGCAAAAACAAAAGGAAGTCTTGAGGTTTTTAACAGTAGTTTTGGAGCTATGACCAGTATTGCTTCTCCTTTTGTGTCGGCAACAAAAACAGCAGCAGTCTTTGAAGCGGCAATGGCGAAGGTGGGTGCTATTTCACGCGCTAATGGTACCGAACTTGAACTGCTAACAAAAAAAGCTAGAGAGCTAGGCGAGACAACGCAATTTACCGCTACCCAGTCAGCGGAAGCAATGAGCTATTTGGGTATGGCTGGATGGGATGCAAAGCAGATTATGGCTGGTATGCCTGGTTTGTTGAGTTTAGCGGCAGCTGGTGGAACAGATTTGGCACGCACCGCCGATATAGTTTCAGACAATCTTACTGCATTCGGCTTATCTGCTGAAAAAGCTGGACACATGGCAGATGTTTATGCGACGGTAATTACTAGGACAAACACAAATGTAGAGATGCTTGGCGACACTATGAAATATGCTGCTCCGGTAGCTGAAGCTTTTGGAGCATCCATGGAAGAGAGTGCTGCTTTAGCTGGTTTGATGGCTAATAGCGGTATTAAGGCAAGTCAAGCCGGTACATCGTTGCGTGCAGGCTTTTTACGCTTGGCAGGACCCCCAAAGATGGCGCAAAAGGCAATGGAACAGCTCGGAATGTCTATGAATGATATTACAGCTGAACAAAAAGAGGCAGCTCTAGCAATGGCGAGCCTTGGCATAAACATGAGCGATACTAGTGGGCCGAAGAAAATGTCAACTATTCTTGTTGAGTTAAGAAACAAAACTAAAGATTTAGGTAGGGAAGAAAAGCTGGCAGCTATGAAAGCTATATTTGGCCAGGAAGCGGCAACAGGATGGCTTGCCGTGCTTAATAGCGGCGATGGAACTTTTGAAAAACTGGTAACTGAACTCGAAAATTCTACTGGCGCAGCCGATAGCTTAGCAAAAAAGATGCAAGATAATGCACAAGGCGCTATGACAAGATTTAATTCTGCCTTAGAGTCTACGCAAATTTCTATCGGAACAGCTTTTTTGCCTGCAATGGCAACAGCAGCTGAAGCTGGGGCTAAGTTTTTTGGATGGTTTGCTGGAAGTGAAACGTTGACAAACGTTGCTATAGGCATGGGAGTGGTTAGCGTGGCATTAGCTGGATTTGTGGCTGCTGTAAGTGCGGGTGCTGCTGTAGTTAATGCTTATAAAACTGCCTCTATTGCCTGCAATGCTGTATCGAAAGCCTTTAAAGCTTGCACAATATTGTCGACTGCCGCACAATGGACAATGAATGCTGCTATGTATGCTTGCCCGATAGGTTTGTTTATAGCTGGTGTTACCGCCATTATTGCTGTTGGTTATGCGCTTTACACTCATTGGGATACAATCAAACAGTTTTTTGTCAGCCTTTGGGACAGTCCGACAGCAAGAACGATTATGTTTATCACAGGTCCAATCGGCTGGGCGATTGCTGCTGGAACTGCGCTTATTGCCAACTGGGACATCGTCAAGCAGTGGTTTATAACATTGTGGGACAATCCTTCTTTAGCAATACAGCAGTTTGTTGATGGTATCAAAGCTAAATTTACTGATGCATTCTCTTGGGTACAGGAAAAATGGCAGGCCATCAGCGATTTTATCTCTAAGCCTATTTTCGGCAAGGTCAATATAACTGCACAAGGAAGCAGTGGTAGTGACGTTGCACACAACGCTTCCGGCGGCATCTATGGCAAGGGCGCCTTTCTGACGACCTTTGCGGAAAACAGCGGCGAGTCAGCTATTCCACATACTCCTAATGCGCGTAACATCGGCCTTCTGGCAGAAACAAACCGTATCATGGGCAATCCGCTGGGCGGTGGTGCCAATATTACTGCTACGTTTGCACCAAACATTACAATTCAAGGCGGAGGAGATGAAGGTAAAATCCGCGAGGTGTTGGAGTTGGAGATGGCAAAGTTTAAGAAGATGCTGCAGGACTTGCAGAACCAACAGAGGAGGGTAAGCTATGCGTAAAAATACAGCCGCTGGCATTAACCTAGTGGCTGTATTTTAACTATTTTATTAATCTAAGCATAGGCTTTGTTGGTTTGTTATCAATGAAAAAAGTTTCTGACAGTCCACATAGCTCTGCTAAATCTTTTGTCGGAAATGAAAGCTCATCTGAAATTTGTGCTGGCTTACGAATATCGGCTTTGACTAAGAGCTTTATAGCATCTTTAATGAGTTCTGGGAATTCTTGCTTTATTTCATTATCATAAGGTTCGCTATTTCGCCATCTTCTACTATAAATATTAGCTTTAAGGTTCTCGAATAACGAATCTTTTAATATACCTAATGTATACATATGATAAAGTATAGATTGTGCAGATGTTCCCCACCTACGTTTCAGATAGAGAAGAGAATCAGTTGAAGTGACGGAAAAGGACTCTCGCTTCATTGCATCAGGAGGCATTAAAAAGCAACTGGCAAATAAATCTGCTTCAGCTTCAATATTTGCTTGCTTGGCATCAAATGTTTCTTTGTCCATCCATGAATGTAAAACTTGATGCCCAAGTTCATGTGCTAAATCTCGCCTTGAGCGTACAGCTGAAGTGCTGGAAGTCAAGAAAATCATAGGCCTGTTTTTGTTAGAGTCTATGTTTGTAAAGTACAGGGAACAAGCATCTACTTTATCAGCTTTTAATGGTGTCTTAGCAATTACAAAACCATTGTTTTCTAACAAAAGCGTTAAATTGCTAATAGGGCCATTGCCTAGGCCCCAATGTTGTCTTAATTCATTGGCGATCATTATTATTTCATCTAGAGAGTAATATTCTTGACATTTTCGCAGAATGTTTACTTTAGGAAGAGTCAAAAGATTATTGATGTATGTATATATATCAATAACCCAATGTATATATACTGTGTATTTTTCACGAGTCTTTTTACGAGAGGTTTTCCTGCTGCGGAAAAAAATAGGAGTTTTAATATTATTACTTTCTTCCATTGAAAAATATGATAAAGGCATATTTAAGGATTCGGCCATATCTATAATGATATCACCTCTTGGTATAACAACACCATTTTCGTATTGTGAAATAGCTTGCTTAGTTACGCCTATTAAATCAGCCAGTTCTGGTTGTGTTAGCTCGCGTAGTAATCTAGCATCTTTAAGACGTGTAGCGTTAAATTTTAATGACATATATAATCACCTTATTCGTTTATAGTTAGATTAAACTGTTTTGTAATTTTTTCATCTCTGAGAGCAGCTTCAAGGTCTTTGCCATAGTTCTTTTCTATATATTCTGTTGTATCGGTATCGATATAGTTTTCAATTCTTTCTACATCTAGCCAACGTTCATATTTAGCATCCGGAATTCCAATTTGAATGTATGTGCAATTAAAATTCTTGTGATCATAAGTTACAAGTACATAGCACTCGGAAAACTCGTCAATGGTAAATAAAGATCCTTGATTTGATTTTGCATTAGATGTTCTGTTAAAAGATTTCTGCGGAAGTGCTTCTGATTTATCATTCTTTTTGACTTGGATTTTTATACGTGAATCCCACCAATAGTCTGGCGAACTATTTCCTCTGGTTTCAGTATATGTTAGACGTGCAGTTAATTCATTATCTGCAATTTTGGTAAGTAAATATGATATGATAAATCGAAGCTGACAACCAGCATCATAACGACTGAGTTTAGGTAACTCTGGGTGTTCCATCCAATTTTTTTCTGCTATCTTCATGCCACAATATACTGTGCTAGCAAATATTTGTTTTATTCTGGGCGGCAGTATATCATGTAAAATCTTTTTTGCTTGCTGTTCTTCAATTACTTCAAACATAAAAATCACCTCGCTTGACTTTTTGTAAGAATATCATAGCATACTTGACTTTTAAAAGTCAAGTTAACATAGTTTTTTACTAGAAAAGTCAAGTGCAGTCATTTAAGGAGGTCAATATGAGAAATACTTACACAACCACCCAGGGCGATATGTGGGACTTGATTGCCAAGCGCTTGTATGGCGACGAAGCATCGCTAAACGTCTTGCTGGAAGTAAATCAGCAATACGCTGATATTGTTGTTTTTCCGGCGGGAATTGAGTTGGAAGTGCCGGAGTATACTGCACCGGTAACGTCGATGCTGCCACCATGGAGGCGTTAAAATGTTAAAGATGAGTGCAAGGCGATGCCTGGTAATCATAAAATACAATGATAAAGACATCAGCGCAGACCTGCAGCAATATCTAAAGAATGTAAGCTACACTGATAACATGTCAGGCGAGGCAGATGACCTGCAGCTTACACTGGAGGATAAAGCTGGCCTGTGGCAATCGTCATGGATGCCGGAAAAGGGTGCGACGCTGGACGTTAGCGTAAAGCTGATTAACTGGCAAAGCATCGGTGAGCAGGTTGTGCGTTTTGGCTTGTTTGAGATTGATGAAATAACCAGCAGCGGAATGCCTAGTGAAGTGCAAATCAAGGCGGTGAGTGTGCCGGATAACAACAATCTTCGTGGCGCAGAGCGTACACGCAGCTGGGAGAAGGCCGAGCTGAAACGTATTGCTAATGATATTGCGACGGATGCAGGCTTGACGCTGTATTACGATGTTAAAGAATATAATCCTGTTATAGATAGGGCAGAGCAGACAGAACAGTCTGACCTGTCCTTTTTATATAAGCTGTGTGCTGACCACGGCCTGGCACTCAAAATCTGCGATAAGCAAGTGGTAATTTTTGACGAATCAGATTATGAAGCAGCTGAGGCCGTGGCGCTGGTGCCGAAGCCAAAAGGTAGTTATTCTGCCGGTAGTCTCAAAGTACTGGATATGCTGAAAAGCTATAGTCTGCGCAGCAAGGTGCGCGATGTTTATAAGTCCTGCCACGTGAAGTACCAGGACAGCAGCACTAAGCAAAAAATAGAGGCGACTTTTACTGCTCCTGATAAAAAGATAGGCAAAACGCTGGAAGTTAATGAGCAGGTTGCAAGTATTGCGGATGCAGAGCGTCTTGCAAAAAAGAAGCTGCGGGAAAAGAACAGCGATGAGGTTACCGGAAGCTTCAGCTTTTTAGGTACTCCTGAGCTGGCGGCTGCTGTTAATATTCAGCTCAGCGGTTTCGGGGCTTTTGATGGCAAGTATATTATTACTAAGGCACAGCATGATATTGGCGCTGGCTATACAACAAGTATTGATGTGAGGAGATGTTTAGATGGATATTAACCAAATAAAAAACCTGATTCGCATTGGTACAGTGTCGGCAGTCAATGGCGCATCGTGTAGCGCTCGCGTGGCATTTGAAGATAAGGACAATATGGTGAGTGCTGAACTGCCAATTATCACTATAGGCAGCCGGCAGACAAAAGCCTATTGGCTGCCTGAGGTTGGTACCCAGGTGCTGTGTATCTTTCAACCGAATGCGAGCGGCAGCGGCATTAGCAAAGGCTTTGTTATAGGTGCTTTTTACAGTACGCAGGATGCTCCGGTAGAAAGTGATGCTAGCGTGCGCAGCATTACGTTTGCCGATGGAAGCTTTATCAGGTATCAAGATGGAAATATTGAGATAAATGCTAAAGGTAACGTAATAATTAAAGGTGCTAACATTTTGCTGAACTGAAGGAGGTGATTACCATGCCAAAAGCAACACGATTAGGTGATAACGATACAGGGCACGATGCCTGCGCACCTACAGCGCTTGTTACAGCAAGTGCTGATGTTATCATCAATGGTAAAGGCGCTGGCCGCGTTGGTGACAGCTACGCACCGCATGGGTGTATAGCTCATCCGACGCATAGCGGTGTAATTGCCAGCGGGAGTTCGACCGTTTTCATCAACGGCAAGGCTGCTGGCAGAATAGGGGACAGCGTAAGCTGTGGTGGGAGTGTGGCGGTGGGGAGCAGCAATGTAATAATTGGAGGTTGATATTATGCTTGTAGGTTTCATGGCTGACATACCATTTATAGTGTCCAGCCGCTTTATCCGTACGTTTGATGATTATGGTCGTGGCAGCGCAGGGCGCTGGGCACAGCATGATATTATCTGCGATAAGCCGGTGCTGGAATTTATTGGTCCGGATGTAGAGAAGATTAGCTTTTCCGTGCAACTGCGTGCTGATCAGGGCATAAACCCTGCTAAGGAGCTTGAAAAACTACGAAAGCTTCGTGATACAGGCCAATATTTTCCCTTGGTTATCGGTGGTAAGTTGATTACAAATAACATGTGGGTTATCGAAAGCCTGGATGAAAGCGTTTCCTTCTGGGGCAAGTTTGGCAGCATTATGAGTGCTAAAGTAAGCGTAACGCTGAAAGAATATGCAGGAGGGCTGAAAGTATTATGATTTACGATGTTTTAGCTCAGCCAATGCAAGGCATTGATTTTGCACCTGCGTCAGAAACTGCAGAAATCCTGCAAAATCTGCGTACAATTATTACTACCACAAAATACTCTGTGCCGTTGGACCGCGATTTTGGCTTTAACGCAGAAATGTTGGATAAGCCAATGAACGCTGCTCAGGCACAGTTACAGTCGGAGATAATCATGGCCATAAAGCTATATGAGCCGCGCGTGACTGTAACTGGTATATCTTTTTCGGGCACGGATGATGGCCAGCTTATTCCGAAAGTGCAGGTGATGATTAACGATGACGAGTAAATTAAAAAGCTTACCTGAGATAGTCTTTGTTGATTCAGATGCATCAAAAGTAGAAAGCTACATATTGAGTGAATATGAAAACATAACCGGCAGGAGCCTTGCTAAAGGCGATCCTGTGCGGTTATTTTTATTGACAATTACGGCCGTAATTGTCCTGTTGCTAAACAAAATCAATGAGACAGGCAAGCAAAATCTTTTGCGTTATGCTACTGGCAATAACCTGGACCATCTCGGGGCGCTGGTTGGTGTAGAGCGCATAGCAGCAACGGCCGCAGTAACAACGATGCAGGTAATATTATCTGTTGAACTGGGAAACAGCACAATTATCCCTGCCGGCACGAGGTTTACCGCTGGCGACAACGTGTTTTTTGCACTGGATGCTCCGATGATTATCAAGGCCGGTCAGACCAGTGGCTTGGGCGGCGCTACATGTTTAGAGGCTGGTCCTAAAGGAAATGGTTATATTGCCGGCCAGCTTAAAACATTAGTTGACCCGGTGCCTTATGTGGCAAGTGTGGCCAACATTACAACCTCCGAAGGTGGCGCTGATGTGCAGGATGATGACAGTTATCGCGAGGATATCCACGGCGCACCTGAGCGTTTTAGTACGGCTGGGCCTGATGGCGCGTATATCTATCACGCCAAGCGTGCATCGGCTAAGATAGCTGACGTAACCGTCTGGTCACCATCAGCAGGCACCGTAGAGGTCAGACCTCTGCTGACTGGTGGCGAGATACCGGGCGAGGAGCTGCTTAGCCAGGTCAAAGCAACACTGGATGACAAGCGCGTACGTCCGCTGACAGACAAGGTGAGTGTGCTGGCTCCCGAGGTTGTAAATTATGCGATTGATGTAAGCTATTACATTGACCGAGATAATGAGACACAGGCGGGTGCTATTCAGAGTGCTGTTAATAAGGCGGTAACAGACTATGTTCAATGGCAAAAATTTAAGCTAGGCCGTGATGTTAATCCGTCAGAGCTTATTGCCAGGATTATGGCATCAGGCGCTAAACGTGTTGCGGTTACGGCTCCGGCATATGCTAAGCTAACACAAACACAGGTTGCAATCTGTACAGACGCAAAAGTAGAGCTGGGGGGGATTGAAGATGCTTGAGCTTAAAGACAATTGCTTACAGCAGATTTTGCCCGGCTCTATTGCCAGCGACAAAACGGTACAGGATATTGCTAAGGCCATAGGCGCAAAGCTGCAGCTTATCAATAGACAGACAGAGCTTATATTGCTTTTGCCTAGATTGGATGAACTGACAGAGGCGCTGATTGATGAACTTGCGTGGCAATATCACGTAGATTTCTACGATTATCAGGCTGATATTGCAAAAAAGCGTGCCCTGGTGCGTAATGCTATTGCCTGGCATCGCTACAAGGGCACGCCTGCAGCAGTGGAAGAGGTTTGTTCAGCAGTATTTCAATCGGCCAAAGTGTTTGAATGGTGGGAGTATGGCGGTGTGCCGTACCATTTCCATGTGCGCCTTATTGAAGAGGGTATACCTGATAAAAGGATTATTGATAACCTGGAGCGCGCCATACAGGTTACTAAAAACACTCGTAGCTGGTTAGATGGGTTTAGTTTTTACAGCGAGCTGTTGGCAATAATTTACTTTGCAAAGGTGTTATGGGTACATAAAACCGTAAACATCTATCCATCAAAATTCAAAATACCGGACGTAAATGCAAAATTTTATGTTGGTAATGCAATGAGACAACAAAGGAGCGTGAGAATATGCCAAATTGGAGCGGATTAATCCTAACCAAACAGGGCAGGCAGCTGCAGGCTAAGGTGGAAGCTGGGACAAAGCTTACTATCACAAAATTAAAACTTGGTAGTGGTGTCCTGCAGGAAGGTAAGCAGATGGAGGAACTTACCGACCTGGTAGAGCCTAAACAAAACATAGGCATTGCCACGATTGAAGCACAAGAAAATGGTATGTGCAAGGTCAGTGCTACCATAAGCAATGCAGGCTTATCGGCAGGCTATTATGTGCGTGAGCTTGGTGTGTTTGCTACAGACCCTGATCAGGGGGAGATTTTGTACCTTGTAGCAAATGACAGCGCGCCGGACTATCTGCCAGCAGAAGGCGGTGCAACTGTCGTGAGTCAGGAATTTGCTGTTTACGTATCTGCTAGTAATACAGATAACGTTGTTGCGCAGATTGATGCTGGTGCATTGGCAACTATGGGCTATGTTAATGTGATGCTGCATAAGTACGTGCAGATATTAGACCAAGGATCAGATATTTCTGCGCAGAGTGGATTGATATTGGAGCTGAGCTAACGATGCTGACAATTGAGACGGAGGGACGCTATCGCAATAAGATTACCCTGACTAAAGGTGATAGCGCCGCCCTAAAAATCAAGGTGCGCGATGCACGTAACAAAGTAGTGCCGCTTAGTGATAGTGATACGGCCGTACTGACAATTAAGCATGATGTTAATGATGCGGCAGCGGTGCTGCAGCTGCAAATGGATTCTGATGGTCAATTTGTTTTCCATCCGGATGATACGGCAGGTCTGGAATGCGGCAAGTATTGCTACGATGTGCAAGTAACGCTAAGTAATGGCAATGTTTATACGGTTATTCCGCCAGCGCAATTTTTCCTGGAGAAGGGAGTGACCTGATATGCTTAAGGCTGAGCTTTGGGGCCAGCTTATCGAGAGTACTGGTTTAGGCGGTACTCTTACTGCTAATGCCGAGCTTGCCGGCAGCATTGGAAGCGGGGTGGAAAAGATTAATGTAAGTAAAACCCTGCAGGCGGAGACACGCCACGAGCTGCCGACCACCGGCGAGAGCGACGCGGTATATTTTGTGGTTGAGGAAAATGCGGTGTACCGGTGGGATGCTGCAAATCTTAAATATTTTTGCTGTGGCAGGGATTACAGCGAGATAGAGGTAATTAACGGAGGCGATTTAGATGGCAAATAAGACATTGAACGTAAGAATTAGTTTGTTTGGCGCAACAGCTGCAAAATGGACGGAGAAAAATCCTGTCCTGCTTGTGGATGAAATTGGTCGTGAGCGTGATACTGGCAAGATTAAATTTGGCGATGGCATTACAGCTTGGAAAGACCTTGCTTATTTTGGCGGCGATATGGATGCAGCTATCAGTGCAGTACAGGATAAGCTGACTGCGCTGCAGGGCAGCAAAGAGGGCGTAGTTAAGGCCGCTGATAAATTGGCTACAGCACGTAAGATTAATGGCATCACCTTCGACGGAACCAAGGATATTACAATTACTGATGATACCAAGATTGCGCTGACTAAAATGGGTGCTGCCGGCGGTGTTGCAACGCTAGATGATACTGGCCATGTTCCTGCAAGCCAATTGCCTTCGTTTGTAGATGACATTATTGAGGGCTATTTTAACAGCGCTGATAAGCTGTTTTATAAAGAGAGTGCGCATACCAATAAGATTACTGGTGAGAGTGGCAAAATTTATACCGATTTGGCGACAGGTACTATCTACAGATTTGGCGGTACAACCTTTGTAAGCATCTCGAACCCGCTGGACATCGCTAGCGAGTCAGAAGCTAAAGCTGGCACTGATGACACTAAGGCCATGACGCCTAAGAAAGTTAAAATTGTTGTAGATACCATGGCAGGTACGTTAGAGCCTAAAATCACCAGCAAAGGAACTGCGTTTAACAAAAACTTTGGTACTGAGGCAGGTACTGTGACCGAGGGTAATGATCCGCGTTTAAGCGATGCACGTACTCCTAAAGGAGCTGCTGGCGGTGACTTAGCCGGTATTTATCCTAATCCGACCATTGGCGCAGGTAAGGTTAACACAGCCAAAATTGCTGACAACGCAGTTACTGATGCTAAAATTGCAGCCATGAGCGTGATGAAATTGCAGATTAACGCTGGTGACACCCTGATTTTAGACGGCGGCACGATTGAGTAAAGAGGTGCGCTATGGCTGTAAAATACATATTTTGCCGCTTTAAACCCACCCGTGGGCTGGCGCAGGCAATAGCTAACCGCAATCCGACTTTGCTGGATGGTGAGTGTGTATTTGAGAGCGATACTGGCAGGTATAAACGTGGTGACGGCTCAACAAAGTGGAATGATTTGCCCTATGCAAACGCGAACGGTACTGAGCCGCGCTGCGTAGTATCTGTTCAGGAACCTGACAGCGAAATATGGATTGATGTCGATATGGAAACTGTAAGCATCGGCAAAGAGGATGATGCTTACATAGAGTTCTCTTAATGGAGGAGGTATAAATATGGCTATTAGAAAAGGTATATTCAAAGTCAGAAATACAGCGACTGGCGAAAAAGATGAGGTAATGTTGAAGACAACAATTGAACAGGTGGATGACCTTGATAAATTGATTGGCGCTACTGCGAATGCTGCTGGTGTATGGGGTTTAGCGCCGGCGCCGGCTAAGGGTAGTCAAAACTTACCGTTGTGTGGAGATGCTAAGTATAAAGTTCTGCCGGTTGAGGGCGGCGGTACGGGTGCTGCGACTCCTGAAGCTGCAAGAAAAAATCTTGGCATTGATAGTATAGGCGTAACAATGATTACCTATACAGAATAAGAGGTATATTATGGCTGATAAAGTAGATGTAGTTACATCGTGGAGTAATGCTGGAACTTATACCTTCACCGTTCCGGAAGGTGTTACTGAAATTACTGTAGAGATTTCAGGAGCTGGAGCTGGCGGTTACGGAAGAAATTACAACAATAGTGGTAGCGGTGGTAGCGCTGGCGAAGGAAGCGGCGGTGAAGGTAACTAAAACGATCATGAAAAACTTTAGTGAAGAAATACATAAGCTTAATGACCTTGGAGCTATTTACCTTCTTCTTGGTGCTGCCTGTAATATGTCATGTAGGCATTGCGTTCAGACCCCTATAAAAAGCTGCTTTAACCTTTCTCCGCAAGGGGAAAACTTATCGCAAGAGGTTAAAGACTTTATAGTTGCGTGGAGTAACCTGCCTTGGAAATACGCTGAAAATAATCCGCGCCGATTATATTTTTGGGGTGGAGAACCTTTGCTTTATTGGGAAACCATTAAGAAGCTTGTGCTTGAATTTAAACAAAGCGGCGTAAAGAATGTCAGCTATAGAATTTTTAGCAATGGATTGCTTTTAAATGATGAAATAGTTGACTTCTGTAATGAGAATGATATTTGGTTTATTATGAGCTATGATGCACCAAATGCAAGAGCGGCGAGAAATGCAGTACCTAGTAAAGAAGCCTGCAAGAAGTTTTTACGTATAAGAAAAAGAACTGTCAATACTGTTTTTAATGCTATTAATGATAATATGGCAGAAGCTTTTGATTGGCTACATTATACGTTTCCTGAAACAGAAATTACTTGCGGTTTTATTAATGTACTGAGCGAGCATACACCTCTTGACCTATATCAATTTAAGCCTAATGTAGTAAAAAAATCGGTTAAGAATTTGTGGCTGATCGCAAAATCTGATAGTAAGATTGCTCCATATATTCGACATTGGTTCTACTCAAAAATTTTGCGTGTAAGGAATTTTGATAAAGAAGAATTTTATGAATATCCTTATCCGCCTTGCCGTCCTGCCGTTGTAAGCCTTAGCGTAAATTTTAACGGAGAAGTTATGCTGTGTCATAATACTGATAGAATTGTTGGGCATATTACAGATAACTTTGTAGAGTTACAAGAAAAGCATAGAAAAATTTTCAATGAACTTCTGCCTGTTAAATGTAAAACTTGTGAGCATTTGGATATTTGCCGTTGCATTTGTCCTATTGCGGTGCAAAAAGATGGCGAATTATGTTATTGTGAATATTTGCGGGAATTTTGGGGAGCAGTAAAAGAGGTGATGTAGAAATGGCTACAGTAGGTTATGGCGAACGTGTAACAAGAACTATCAGTGTTACGCCTGGCACGCAGTACACTGTTACTATTGGTGCTGGTGGAAAAGGTGGCGAAGGTATAACAGCACACAATTCTAATTATATTTATGGTACAGCCGGAGAAGCTTCTTCTGCTTTAGGCGTGACTGCCAGAGGTGGCGTTTATAATGGCAGCAGTAACACTAATTACTCTAACGGCGGTTCTCCTGCTGGCAAGTCGAGCGGAAGTCAAGGCAGTACAGGCGGTGACGGTGTAGACGGATTTTGTATTTTATCTTACAAGGTTGACAAAGATAAGTATTCAAAAAAAATGAGTAGCATTCCTAAAAATGTTTTTGAGATGCAAAAAAAAGACGGCTCGAAGTATCTGCTGTATAAAGATGTAGTTATGCTAAAGCGTGTAAGGCTTATATATAAAACTGTAGGTACATACAGTTTAAGAATCCCTGCTGGCATTACAAAAATATATGTTACTGGTTGCGGTGGTGGAGCAGGCGGCATCACTGTTGGTGCTTATAATGCCTGCCCCACGTTGGATATGCAAGCAGGAAACGGCGAAGATACAAAAGTTGGCAGCTATGTTATTCCTGGCGGACAAGGTGCAACTGCTACCTTAAGAAGTGGTAATGTAATGACTGTTAATCAGCCTGTTGCTTCTAAAAACGGTGTAAGAGGTCAATATGTTACCGCTAGAAACAGGGATTTTTCTGTACATGGATATGGTTTTCCTCTTAACAAGAATGGTGTTGCTACTTTAGCAGACGTAATGGGTAAGGTTGGATATTACTATGCTAATGTGCTTGGAACTAAAGATAGCGTAACCTATGCATCTACAGGAACGTTTGAATCGTTTAACATCTATGGTGCAGGTGGCGGTTCGTTTCACTTCTTTGACTCTGATGGCACTTCTAATCAAATTGGTGTTGCAGGAAATAGCGGTGCTTATGTTGCTGATGCAGAAGTTGAAGTAATTCCAAACAGCACGATTCAGATTGTTGTAGGTGCAGGAGGTAAAAACACCTTTTATAGTAATGACGGCGACCGTGCAGGACGTTTTAGAGTGAGTGACGGAACACAAGGTTTTCTTATTATTGAATACGGTGGAACACCACCCTATATGCCTACAGTAAATAAAGAAGCTGAATTGACGTGTAGATGCTATTTAGATGATAGTGTTATTATGGGAAGCACAGTTACAGTTAATGGGGAAACACATCATACTAATCAATTAGGAGTATTCTCTTTATTAAATAAAACATGGGGTAGAAAAGAGAAGCTTACATTTGAATATATTGATAGTAGTGGAGTTTTGCATACTGCTGCATATAACGTGCAATACGGGGCAATAGAAGTGCTAGAAGTGAAATTTATATCAATTGTAACAGGAAAACAGCACTTTAGTTCTTCTGAAACCACGGCATCTTTTACTGTTCCGATTGGTATTACAAAAATTAAAGTTGATGCAGATTGCCTAATAGCTGATGCACCATTTGAAGAGGACGTTAGCTATGCAATTTCTGTTATAAATAACAGTACAAAAAAAGTATGGGGCAGTGGATATAGTTACTCCAACCTTGAGGATGAAGGTAACACCGACCACCAAGACATGCACAGTATAGTTGCAGTTACAGCTGGGAAAACGTATACTCTGACCCTTAATGTTTCTGATTCTGTTGATGGAGTTACATTTAGTTGGGGCACTGATATTAATGAGTTGACTGCAACGGTGAGTGATTTATAAGGAGGTAAAAGAATGACAAGTACAACAGGTAAGCTAGAGAAAATTCATGTATTCCCTAGTTATAACAGCTTCGATAAAAATATCTCTAGTGTAGGGAGTGATGATTTTGCTTTTGTTAAGACAGATTTGTTAGATAAACTGGCAGGAAATACTACACCTACCCTTGTAGCGTTGATTGACTGGGATACCATGAAAACAAGAAACGGTGGAACAGATGTAAGAAACATTAACAATACTTCCACAGGCATTAAAGCTTATGGTGGCGATTCTTCTTTTCCAACAACATCGGGTGGAAGTGACAGAAGAAAAGGCACGATAATGCTTAAAGAATCTTATACGCTGTATGATAAGATTTTGGTGGTTGGCAATGATGATAATGGTAATTATACATCTTACACTTTGTGGGATGTTTGGGAATTACAAAAAGCATTTTCTGAGGGGACTTATCTTAATCTTAAAGACACAAGTGATACTTATTGGGGCCTATATTCAGGGGTGCAATCTGGAACAACTACTCACCCCCTTTCGACAGATACTGTTTGGTACACTGAAACCCAAAACTGTTCTATCATTGAAATTTATGGCGTTAAGTATTGAGGTGGTGAAATAAATGTTTTATTTGTTTAAAAACAAAAAAGGTATTGCTATTAGTGCCTCCAAAGATTCTTTAAAAAATTACATCGCAGGCATGGATAACGGCGTTGACGAGTATGTTATTAAGAATATTAGTTCTTCTGCTACTCCTACCGATTTTTTACTTGATAAAAATGGTAATGTGATTTTCCCAAAGAATGATGAGGTTCTTGTTTTAGCTTTTCAAAAGAAACTTAAGCTGAAAGAGATTGACGAGTGGACTGAAAGTAAGATTACTGGTGGTTTTGTTAGTGAAGCAAGCGGAGAAAAAGTCACCTATGATAGCGATTTGGAAACACAGATAACGATGCAAGGTATTGCCCTTAATGTAAGCACACCGCTTTTTGCCGAAAAGTATCCTAACGGCTGCCCGGTGCGTGGCGTGGCTGAGGGCGCAGAAGGAAAGTTGGTATATTGGCTTACTCCCGAACAAGTTATGCAGTGGCTAGCTGACTTGTCTTTGCATATCGGCACCTGTAAACAAGCAGGCTGGGCGAAGCAGGCGGAAGTCGAGGCTTGTAAGACTGTTTTTGAGGTTGATTCTGTTACCTTAGGTTTATAAAAACGCTGCAAGCCTTGATATGACTGGATTTGAGAGGTTTTTGTATGCTGGGGATATTGTAATAACCTGTTAGCAACGCGCTAAATGCAGTCAAGACAAGGCTTTTAGGGCATCGGTATGGCCGACATTAACAACACGTTAGCAACACAGGCTATATCATATCAATATAATGTATTGCTTATTATTATAAGAGAATAGGAGGAATAAAATGAATTACAAATTATTTTTTGACTCAGCTGTAGCTGCTGGTAAGACACTGTATAGTGGCTGGTCCTATAAAGCTGCGGTGACCGCTATCATGGTACTGCTGCTGCATAAGCATGCCGTACTGTTTTACGCATTTAGCCTGCTCGTTTTTGTGGACTGTTTTACAAAATGGGTGGCAATCAGTTACACTTACCTCAAGGCGCAGGGAGTGCCTGAGCCTGGATTTCTAAAATCCGTAATCGGTATCAAACGCGCCCGCGAGGCTGGCGAGATTAAAAGCGAAGTGATGAAACACCGCTTTTTAGGCAAGATAGCTGTATACCTTGTCTGTGTAATGGCTGCTGCCACAGCTGACCTTATCATGGTCGAGCTGAGTAAGCCCGCATGGGCTGTCAGCACCATCATTGGCTATCTGACCGCGACGGAGTTGCTGTCCATCGTGGAGAACCTTAACGCTGCCGGCGTTGAGGCTGTAAGCGGCTTGATTGCTGCCATTAAAAAGAAAAGAGGCTGATTATAATGCGTGTTTTTATCAATCCGGGGCATCATCCGGGACTTGATCCAGGCGCTGTGAATCGCAACTACGGAGTAACTGAGGCTGATATTGTCCGTGATGTCGGCGTACTGGTGGCCGATTATCTGACGGCCGCTGGCTGTGAGGTCAAGACCGTACAGAGCAATAACCTGTGCGGCGAGGATGCAGCTTATACCAATGTATGCCTCAGCGCCAACACATGGCCTGCTGATATATTTGTTAGCTTGCACTGCAACGCGGCCACTCCTGCTGCGCAGGGTACCGAGGTGCTGGTGTATAGCAGATGGACGCAGGCTGACATGCTGGCCAGCTGCATCCAGCGTCAAATAGTAGGCAGTCTGGGCATGGTGGACAGAGGAGTCAAGGAGCGTCCGCACCTAGTCGTCCTTAACTCTACACACATGCCTGCCGTTTTGGTCGAGATGGGCTTTATCACCAATGACGATGATTGTCAGATGCTCATCAACCAGCAGGACGAGTTGGCCCGCGCAATCGCACGCGGCATTACTGATTACATCACAGAGAGGGGAGAGTGACATGTATGGTGAGCGTGAGGTTAAGGTTATTGCCTACGCTTTGCTTATCGCTGGCCTTGTCTGCCTTGCCGGCCTGCTGCTTAGCGGTGGATGCGGCCGCACCGGCGCAGACACAGCAGGATGCAATGGTACAAGTACCACTCAGCAAATTGAAAGAGCTGCAGAGCTTAATCAGCAGGCAGGAGCCGAGGTTAGAACAGCTGCAGGAGCAGTTGAGCGGGCAGAACAGCACGCTGACAGAGCAGCAGGCCTCAATCGACAGGCTCAGACAGGAGTTAGCGACAGCAAAAAGCTCGTTGAGCAAATCAGATCTGATAATCAGCGAGCAAAACAAATCATTGACGAGCTTATCGGAGACGCTCAAGCAGGAGCAGAGACGGACGGAGCGCATTAAAAGGCAGCGGCTGCTTTGGCAGATTGTTGCCGGCAGTGTTGTGGTGTATGCGGCGCTTAAATAATAGTTTATATTTGGGGCCAACGCTGGGGCCAACGCGCCTAAAAAATAGCCAAAAATAGGGCAAAAAATAGTAAAAATCAACAACTTAAAAACGCAATTTTTACACACAAAAAAACCCCGCAACCTGCATGGTTGCGGGGTTTCTTTCATGGTGATCCAGGAGGGATTCGAACCCCCGACCCACGGCTTAGAAGGCCGTTGCTCTATCCAACTGAGCTACTGAACCATATTAATTTGGAGCGGGCGATGGGAATCGAACCCACAACATCAGCTTGGAAGGCTGAGGTTTTACCACTAAACTACACCCGCGAAATGGTCGGAGTGGCAGGATTCGAACCTGCGACACCCTGCTCCCAAGGCAGGTGCGCTACCAAACTGCGCTACACCCCGAATACAAAAGGTATTATACTATTTAATTAAACAGATGTCAAGAGAAAATATATAGTTTGTTAATCATAAAGCAGAAGAAAAATATAAAAGCATATTTTTCTTCTGCCGGATAAGCTTTTTTATTTCAGCAGTTCTTCCTTAAACTCGTAATATTCGCGCGAGAAATAGGGCGTAAGCTGTGCTTCACGATGGTCATAGCCAAAGGCGCGTTTGGTGAGGGACAATACAGGCGGTGCCTGAATGCGTTTGGCAACAGCAAAGCCGGCGAATAACTTCCACCAGCGCTCTAAATCGGCAATCAGTGCAACAGCATCGGGACAGGCTTCGTTAATCGCTTCCTGCGTACAGCCAAGCTCTGCGGCCAGCGTGCCTGCCTTGTACCAGCGCAGGATGTCTGCCGGCGTTGTTTTGTGCCAGTTTTCGATAAAGGCACGCAGCAGATAATCGTGATAGCTGTAAATAAGCGGGTCGCCGCCGTTGCCTACTGTCTGCGCGTCCGAAAGCTCGGCGCTGGGACGGATGTTGAAGATGGCTTCGGGAATTACCTCACGCTTGTAAACTACTTCGTTCAGGTAACGTCCTAAGGCATATACCTGATGCTTCCACAAATCTCCAATCATGGCCATGGCACCGCAGATGTCACCGTAGAAGGTGGCATAGCCAATCGCCAGCTCTGCTTTGTTGGAGTTGCAGCTGAAGGCACCTCCGAAGGCTGCAGACGCTGCTGCAATAACACGCGCGCCGCGGTCACGGGCCTGAATATTTTCTTTAATCAGTCCGCTGAGCTGCAGGTTGAAGTCCGTGCCGTCTGCCAGATGGGTGATGGGGGTTTGCTCCAATTGTTTTACGGTCAGCTCATAGCTTTCGCTGATGGGCATTACGGCGTAGTTGGCACCAAGCGCCTGCGCCAGCTGCTGTGCACTGTTGCGTGTGGCAGCGGAGTTGAAGCGCGAGGGCAGATTTAAAAGCAATACGTTTTCCGGGCCTAAAATATCCGCATACATTACGGCGGTTACGGCGCTGTCGATGCCACCGGAAAGACCGATGGTCATGCGCTTGATGCCGCATTGCTGCAGAAATTTGGCGGTGCCGTAGCGCAGTGCGCGGTAAACAGATTCCGGCTCCTGCGGCAGTTTGGCAGGTGGATAGGTGGGGATGATGCAGTTAGCTTCTGTATTCCAGGTGAATTCCAGAAATGTATCGGCATACATGAGCGCAGAGGTCACCAGACTGCCGTCGCCGTTATATGCAGAGCTGCAGCCGTCATAGGTGAAGATATTCTTGCCGTTGTTTTGGATACCGACGTTGTTGCAATAGATAAGCGGAATGCCTGCGGTGCGTGCCTGCGCACTGAAGAGGCGGTTGCGCTTACGGTTTTTTCCCAACGTATAGGGTGAGCAGGAAAGGTTGCACAAAAGCTGTGCTCCGTTGGCTGCCAGCGTTTGCGGTACGTTGAGGTGATAATTTTCCGTCCAGCCGTCCTCGCACAGCATGACGCCAAGGCGCAGGCTGGTGCCGCGAATGCTGATTTCCAATGGCTGCAGTGCTTCGCTGACGCTCGCACCTTCTTCGGCGCAGAGCTTCTGCAGGCTGTAAAAATGACGGCAATCATCAAATTCGCGGTAGTTTGGCAGCGAATTCTTGATGAAGAAGCTGCGTCCCTGATAACCACCGAGCAGCTTACCGTTTTGGCAGGCAAAGGCGGCGTTGTATTTGCGCACGCGTCCGTCCTCGTTGAGCTTGCCTGGTTCGGTGGCAACACTGCCGAAGATAACGCAGATATTTTCTGTGGCAGCAACAATCTTTTCGGCATAATAGGCGCAGTCATCCAAAAAGGTCTGCTGCTCCCAAATGTCGCCGATAAGATAACCCGGCAGTGCCATTTCGGGCAGAAGCAGGATATCGGCCTCAAGGCTGCGTGCTTTTTCGATAGCGTCAATGATTTTCTTATAGTTTACATCAGGACGGCCGGGAGTAATTTCCAGCTGTCCGCAGATAATTTTCAGCTTCAATTTATTGTCCTCACAATTTTATTTGCATTTTACATTACTATAGTGCTATTATAACAGAGATGAAGTAATTTCTCTAGCATAGAGGGGGTTTTTCCTGATGAAACATAACAAAAAAACTAATGCAGCCCGCCGTCTGGACGAGCTGAAGATAGAATACCGTATTATGGAATATCCTGTAGACGAGGAGCATCTTGACGCTGTACATGTTGCAGCGGAGGTTGGCATGCCTGCATCACAGGTATTCAAAACACTGGTAGTACGCGGTGACAAGAACGGCATTATGTTTGCCGTAATTCCCGGTGACAGTGAGCTTGATTTGAAGGCTTTGGCTAGAGCCAGCGGCAATAAGCGTGCTGAGCTGGTGCACCTGAAGGAGGTGCTGCCGCTGACAGGCTATATACGCGGTGGTTGTTCACCGCTGGGTGCAAAGAAAAATTATCCTGTATATATGGACGAGACGAGCAATAACTGGCCGGAGATTGCAATCAGTGCCGGTCAGCGCAGTATGCAGATTATTGCAGCACCTGCTGATTTACAGCGTGCAACCTCTGCCACGGTGGCGCCGCTTATTTTTGCAGAGTAACTCTTGTTCCCTCTTATAAAATGTGCTATTATAATCTTGATAACCTATTTGCACAATTGTGTTTTGAAGAAATACGGCTGTGCTGGCCTGAAGACGTATAGTTAACGCTGAAGGCAGTATGATGTCAAAAACTATAGAAGAAAGTAGGTTGAATTTATGTTATATGTTAGTACACGAGGGAAAACTGATTTAGTTTCTGCTGCGCATGCGATTACCCGCGGCCTGGCAGCAGATGGTGGTTTGTTTGTACCGCAGAATATTCCTGCGATGCGTATGGTTGATATAAAGGCAATGGAGCGCAAGCCTTATACGGAGCGTGCCGTTGATGTGCTGCTGCAGTATTTGACTGATTTCAGCGAGGACGAGCTGCGTGAATGTGTAAATGCTGCTTATGCACCGGAAAAATTTGGTGATAATCCTGTGCCTCTGGTACAGGTGAATGATAACACCGCTGTGCTGGAGCTGTGGCATGGACCGACGTCTGCCTTTAAGGATATGGCGCTGCAGCTTTTGCCGCATCTTCTGACACGTTCGATGCAGAAGACGGGCGAGACGAATAAGGTTGTTATTTTGGTTGCGACCTCTGGTGATACCGGCAAGGCAGCTTTGGAGGGCTTTGCTGATGTTCCGGGTACGCAGATTATTGTTTTCTACCCCAGCGAGGGCGTGAGCGATATCCAGAAGCAGCAGATGATTACCCAGGCTGGCAAGAATGTGAAGGTTTTTGGCATTGAGGGTAATTTTGATGATGCTCAGCGCGGCGTAAAGGAAATTTTCGGCAATACTGCGCTCAGTGATGAGCTGGAGAAGAAGGGTTATACCTTCTCTTCCGCCAATTCTATTAACTGGGGCCGCTTAGTACCGCAGATTGTGTATTATTTCAGCGCTTATGTTGATGCTATTAAGGCAGGTAAGATTACTGCCGGTCAGCCAATCAATTTCGTTGTTCCAACAGGTAATTTCGGTGATATTCTGGCCGGTTATTATGCTAAGCTGATGGGCCTGCCGATTGACAGACTGCTGTGCGCTTCCAACAGCAATAATGTCCTGACTGATTTTATCAATACCGGTGTTTATGACAGACGCCGTGAGTTCTATAAGACTGTTTCTCCTTCTATGGATATTCTTGTTTCCAGTAATCTGGAGCGTTTGCTTTACAGTGTGACAGAGCATGATGCTGCGCGTGTGGCAGATTATATGAAGCGTTTGAATACCGAAGGTCATTATGAGATTGACAGCGATGATCTGAAGCAGATTCAGAGCCAGTTCTTTGGCGCTTGGGTTGATGAGCTGGAAACTAAGGAGGCTATCGGCCGTATTTATAATGATTGCCATTATCTGCTGGATACGCATACTGCTGTTGCCTGGCGCGCAATGGAAAAATATCGCTTCCTGACCAGTGACGAAACCTATACCGTTGTTCTGTCTACCGCAAGTCCGTATAAATTTGCCGACAGCGTGCTGGCAGCGCTTGATGATGCTCAGCCGCAGGGCAGTAATCCTTTTGAGCTGCTGCAGAAGCTGCATGCCGATACCGGCGCGGAGATTCCGCCACGTATGCTGGCTCTGGAGAATCTGCCTGTACTGCATTCCGAGGTTATTCCTGCGGACAAGATGGAGCTGGCGGTTGTGAAGAACCTTGTATAATTGTGGCTTGATGTGAAGAATACTTGCGTTGCGGGTATGTTTTCGCTATAATAAAACAGAAATTTAATATTTATATATGCAAGACTTAGTCTGCCGAACAGCGGACTAAGTCTTTGTCATAAGAGGAGGTTTATAGTGGACTCCAGGAGTGTACTTGAACAGGTGCGCAGCGGTAAGCTCTCGGTGGCTGAGGCTGAGCGTTATTTTAATCGCAAGGCGTATGAGAATTTGAATTATGCGCGTCTTGATACTTCGCGTGAGCAGCGTACCGGCTTTGCGGAGGTGGTTTACTGCAGCGGTAAGCCTGATGCGTATTTGGCAGAGATTTATAAGCGTCTTTTGGCGGAGCAGGGTGAGGTGTTCGGCACGCGGGCAACGCCGGAGCAGTATGAGCTGGTGCGGCGGCAGCTGCCTGATATTGTTTATGACCCGGTGGCGCGGACGCTGAAGCAGGAGCGCCCGGATAAGGAGCGCTGCGGCTGTGTTGTTGTGTGTACTGCGGGTACTGCCGATATTCCCGTTGCGGAGGAGGCGGCGCAGACGGCGGAGTTTTTCGGGACACATGTGGAGCGTCTTTATGATGTAGGCGTGAGCGGTATTCACCGTCTTTTGGATAAGGTGGATTTACTGCAGCAGGCTAACTGCGTTGTGACGGCTGCAGGTATGGAGGGAGCGCTGGCGAGCGTTATCGGCGGCCTTGTGCGTAATCCGGTGATTGCGGTGCCGACTTCTGTCGGGTACGGTGCAAGCTTTCATGGACTCAGTGCGCTGCTGACGATGATTAATTCCTGCGCTAACTGCGTTTCTGTTGTGAATATTGATAATGGCTATGGCGCGGGGATTATTGCGACGCAGATTAACAGGTTGGCGTGCAAATGAGTTGGCGTGTGCGTCGCAATTAAATATCGTTCCAGTCAGTAGCAATTTTCCTATGCCTTAGGGCATAATGCAAATTTCGTGCGGAACCAGGACGAAGCTTCGGTAAAATTTGTTATATGGTATATGGTAATAGAAAGTTACGTACCCTTGCTTCTATGGTTCCAGGCACTCATTTGCTAAAATTGCTATTCCTTACACGATATATTAATTGCTTGTCATGGTTTTCTGCCAGACTTCTTGCCTCTCCTAGGGGAGAGGTGGCATCGCGAAGCGATGACGGAGAGGGGACTGTAAGCGTCGCAATTGATATATCGCGTTGCAACGAAAAATTTTCCCGCAAATCGCTTGATGAGTTGTATATTTGATGGTAAATATGAAGAAGCGATTTGCGGACGGTAATTTCGTGTGGAACCAGGACGAAGTGCCGCAAAACTCGCGCTATGCTAAGAGATTTTGCTACAGTAGTCAGCTTATCGCTCAAACAGTTGCGACACTTCTATGGTTCCAAACACTTATTCCCTAAAATTTTTATGTTTTCACTGCGATATATTAATTGCTAGTCTAACCTTTCTTGCCTGCCCCTCGGGGAAGGTGCCGAGCTAAGCGAGGCGGAAGGGGGCTAGCTATGCGTTTAATTTGTTATGAGGGAGAAAAATATGCCAAAAGATAAAGATTTGGAAACACAGGCGGAAGCCAAGTTTGCTGTGCTGCAGCAGGAGCTGCGGCGTTTGGGCAGTGTGCTGGTTGCGTTCAGCGGTGGCGTTGATTCGACGTTTTTGCTGCAGGCGGCTCATTTGACGTTGGGCGATAAGGCGCTTGCGGTGACGGCGCGCTCGGGTGTTGTGCCGCAGCGTGATATAGCAGAGGCAGAGGAGTTCTGTCGGAAGCAGGGAATCCGTCATCTTTACTTTGATTTTGATGAGCTGCAGGTGCCGGGGTTTGCCGAAAATCCGCCGGACCGCTGCTATATCTGCAAAAAAACGCTGTTCTGTAATTTCCTGCGCATTGCACAGGAAAACGGTGCTGTGCTTTGCGAAGGCTCGAATATGGACGACCTTGGCGATTACCGCCCCGGTCTTAGGGCTTTGGCGGAGCTTAATGTACAGAGCCCGCTGCGCACTGCAGAGCTGACGAAGGCAGAAATCCGCCTGCTGTCGCATAAGCTGCAGCTGCCGACTTGGGATAAGCCTTCCTTTGCCTGCCTTGCTTCACGCTTTGTTTACGGTGAGCGTATCACGGCGGAGAAGCTGGCGGCGGTGGATAAGGCGGAGCAGCTTTTGTGGGAGCTGGGCTTTAAGCAGTTCCGTGTGCGTGTGCATGGCAGTTTGGCGCGCGTTGAGCTGTTGCCCGAGCAGTTGGAGCTGGCGGTGGCGGAGCCGATGCGCAGCGCAATTTACAAAGGACTGAAGGCTGCAGGCTTTGCTTATGTGGCACTTGATTTACATGGCTACCGTACAGGCAGCATGAATGAAACTTTAAAGCAGGATTAAATTATACTTACAGCGAATTTTATCAGCAGCCTGTTACGAGTATGCAGGCTTTGGTTAGGAGGAAGATTATGAAAAGCTTATATTTGGAATGTAATGCCGGCATCAGCGGCGATATGCTGGTAGCAGCACTTTTGGATTTGGGCGCGGATAAAGAGGCACTTGATAAGGCTCTGCAGAGTATTCCTGCGAAGGGCTTTGAGTATAAAATCAGCAGAGTGTCTAAGGCAGGCGTTGACTGCTGTGATTTTGATGTTATTCTGGACGAGGAGCATGCTAACCATGACCATGATATGGCCTTTTTGCATGGCAACGGCGATGCTGTAGTGCATAGCCATGAGCATGAACATCATCATGACCACGAGCATGAGCACGAACACGAACATCATCATGACCACGAGCATGAGCACGAACACGAACATCATCATGACCATGAGCACGAGCATGAACATCATCATGACCACGAACATGAACATGAGCACAGCCATGTGCCGCATGAGCATCATCATCACCATGAGCACCGCGGTCTGCAGGAGGTTATTGCGATTATTGATGCTACGGATATGAGTGCTGCAGCCAAGGCATTGGCGTTGAAAATTTTTGATATTATTTCGGATGCTGAGGCAAAGGCGCATGCTGTGGAGAAGAATGCAGTGCATTTCCATGAGGTTGGCGCGATTGATTCCATCGTTGATATTGTGGCGATTGCTGTGTGTGCCGACAGCCTGGGCGTTGAAAACGTAATTGTGCCGGAGCTGTGCGAGGGCCGCGGTACTGTCCGCTGCCAGCATGGCGTGCTGCCGGTGCCTGTTCCGGCAACAGCTAATATTATGCAGCGCTTTGGCTTTAATGTACGCTTGCTGCCGGTACAGGGCGAGTTCGTTACACCGACCGGTGCTGCTGCCGCTGCTGCGCTGATGACTACGGACGAGTTGCCGCAGAGCTTTAAAATTCTGGGCATCGGTCTGGGAGCAGGCAAGCGTCAGTATGAGCGCCCCAGCATTTTGCGTGCGCTGATGATTGAGGATAATGCGCAAAAAAAAACTCTTTAAATAACTGCCTGCAGACTGACTGTGTTTGCAAACTGGAGACTGATATTGATGACTGCAGCGGCGAGCTTTTGGGTTACACGCTGGAGCGCCTGCTGACGGCAGGAGCGTTGGATGCTCATTATCAACCGGTGTTTATGAAGAAGAGCCGTCCGGCGTGGGAGCTTACTGTTATCTGCCGCGAGGAGGACAGAGCGAAATTGGAAGCGCTGATTTTTGCGGAAACGACAACAATCGGCATCCGTCGTGCGCGTCTGGAGCGCACTGTGCTGCCGCGTCGCAGGGATGTGGTGCACACTGCTTACGGTGATGTAGCGGTGAAGCGCTGCCTGCTGGAGAACGGCGAACGCTGTTATGTGGAATATGACAGCGCTGCCAAACTGGCGCAGGAGCAGGGAGTACCGCTGCAGGATATCTATCTGGCGGCACAGATGGCGCAAAAAAACATAAATTAGCCACAAAAGTGTGGTATAATATCTCCATAATACGTCAGAGAATGGAGAAAAAATGACTAATGTTTTCGATTTGATAGAAGAATTTTATACACAGGATGAAGAATGGAATTCGGTACTGCAGCAAGCCTGTGCTGAAGATTTCCTGCGCTATAAAACCTGGCAGGGAGCCAAAGACGGCGAGCTGGTCAAGATTTGGGATTATATTACGATTCTTTGTATTTACCTTGGCAATTCCGAGAACTTTCTCGGGGATATGTCGCGTGAGGATTTTATTGACTGCGTAGGCTGGTGTTGCCGCAATATTTCCGGCTTCCCGGCAACTGAGAGCAACATCGCACATTTCCTGGATGTTATGCAGGAGTTTTATGCATATATGAAAAAGAAACGCATTATTACCCGTGATAATGCGCCTGCCGAAGCTAAAGCAAAGCTGCTGGCTGACGGAAAACTGCAGATTGTCGGCAAGGATGGCAGCTTTTTGCCTGGGCATGACCGTTACAATCTGTATTCTACACCGGATTTGCCGACGAAGGTGTATCTGAACATCGGCGAGAGAATGCAGAATTTGCTGGATGATGTGCAAAGCTACTATACGCAGAAGCAGTTCCGCCGTGATTTGGAGCGGGCCGATTTTCTCTTCGGCGGTATTTTTCAGAATGGTACTGTTCAGGAAAAGCCGGGCACGGAGGAATATTCACAGACCTTTTGGGATTATTTTCTCTTTGACTATCGTCTGCTTGAAGATGACAAAACACCTCTGCAGCATTACCGTGATGTAATTTGCCGTGATGCTTCCGAGATGGATACCTCCGTTGATATTTTGAATGAGCTGATTAAGGCAAAGCTGGTTCTCTTTGATGTGCAAAGACGCACGGAGGAGGGAATGTATGTCTGCAGAAATATTTTCACCAATGAAAAATATACGCTGATGCTGCCGGTAGATGATAATATTGACACAGAAGGCTATATTTTCATGGGCCATATTTTTTATGAAAATACTATGGTGATGAACTTCCTGCGCGGACTGGTGATGTCGCAGACCTCGCGTAAGCGGTTTTTCGAGGTTGTCAGTGCGGCGAAAGACTGGTTTGCCGTGCGCCAAAGTGGCGAGATGAGCTGGGAGGAGTTCATCAACCGTAATCCGATGTTCGTACGCCATGTTTCTGTTTTGTATGCTATCTATGTGCGTATGGAGGGCTTTAATTTCAGTACGCAGATAAGTGATTATCAGCCTGCGGCGCTGCTTGAGGACAAGACCTCGGCAATGCTGGAATCTCTTAGAGGAACAGGCCTTTTTTCTGCCTATGATATACAGCTGATGCGTACCATGTGGAGCGATTTTATGCTTAGTGGCAATGCTTTGCCTGATAATACAGACGCTGATTTTGAGCATTGGACGGCAGCGGTTATGTACTGCTTTGTTAAGCTGAATGATGTTTATACCTTTACGGAAAAGCAGGTTTTTGCTATGTGCCGTGCTACCGACCATGCAAAGCTGAAGCAGATGATAGATATGCTAAATGAAACCTTGCAGCTGGAGGCACACGACCCGCGTTATGTTAACGAAGAGGGTTTGCTGCTGATGCTGCTGCAGTGAGAGGAGGCACCAGAATATGAAGTGTGATTTTTGCGGCCACGAGGTTGCTCCCGGCACAGTTGAGTGTCCGTACTGCCATTATCAGTTCAAGATTGATGCGCAGGTGCTCAGTCCGGAGGAGCGCGATACCTTTGAGGGCGTGACGATAGACGAGAGCGCAGGCACAGAGGAAAACAAAAGTGCCAGGGAAGGCGCTGTATATGACAGCGGTGCTGATGCTTATAATGAAAGACAGCAGCAGGTGCCGCCGAATATCAAGGTACATACCTTTGGCTGCGGCAGCGGCATTCTGATTACTTTTCTGATTTTGTGCGGCATTGTGGCAGTTATCTTCTTTCTGCTGCCGACGTTTATTGTCTTTGCCGCTGTCGGCGCAATAGTTTTGTTTATTATGCGTCTTTTTATGGGCTTTTAATGGCGTAAAAATGTATTTCTGACGGCCGGCAGTGTTGCCTTGGGCAGAGCTGCCGGCTGTTTTGGTCTGTTGTAGAAATTTTTTCAAAAAAATTTTAAAAAGCCGTAAAAATATAGAGGATTTTTCTGATTGACGGCGAATAATATGCAGGTACACAATGTGTGAAAAGAATAGGAGGCATAAGATATGCATAGTTACAGCATGGATCTTGGCGGCAGAACTCTTACTATTGAAGCCGGCAAGATTGCAAAACAAGCTAATGGCGCTGTATTAGTTCGTTATGGCGATACCGCCGTAGTAGTTGCCGTTACCGGCACCAAGACCCCGCGTGAGGGTGTAGACTTCTTCCCTTTGACTGTTGATTTTGAAGAAAAAATGTACGCCGTAGGTAAAATCCCCGGTGGCTTTATTAAACGCGAAGGCCGTCCGTCTGAGCAGGCTATCCTGACCAGCCGTCTGATTGACCGTCCGATTCGCCCGATGTTCCCGGAAGGCTACCACAACGATGTACAAATCGTTGCTACCGCTGTTTCCGTTGATCCCGACAATGCTCCGGATATGCCCGCTATGATCGGTGCATCCTGCGCTTTGTCTATTTCCGATATTCCGTTCGAAGGTCCTATCGCCGGTGTGCGCGTAGGCCTGATTGATGGTGAATTCATCATCAACCCGACTGTTGAACAGGCTAAAATCAGCCAACTGAACCTGGCTGTTGCCGGCACCAAAGACGCTATCCTGATGGTAGAAGCAGGTGCTAACGAAGTCTCCGAAGAAACCATGCTGGATGCTATCTGGTTCGGTCATGGCGTAATCAAACAACTCGTTGAGTTCCAGGAGAAAATCGTTGCTGAAATCGGCAAAGAGAAAATGGAAGTTCCGTTCTACGCTCCGCCTGAAGAAATGGCTGCGGAAATCGAAGAATATGGTGCTCAAAAGCTCAAAGATGCTCTGATGGATGCTAACAAGCTGGAGCGCGAAGAAAACGTTGCTAAGGTTAAAGCTGAAATCGCTGAAGTATTCCTGGAGAAATATCCTGATAATGCTAAAGACGTTGCTTACATCACCCAAAAGCTGGTTAAGAAAATCGTTCGTCGCACTATCTCTGTAGATAAGATTCGTCCTGACGGCCGTCAATTAGACGAAGTACGTCCGGTAAGCTGCGAGGTTGGCCTGCTGGCTCGTCCGCATGGCAGCTCTCTGTTCACCCGTGGTCAGACTCAGATTTTGAACGTTCTGGCGTTGGCTCCGCTGCGTGAAGCACAGATTCTTGATGGTCTTGGCGCTGAGGAAACCAAGCGTTATATCCATCACTACAACTTCCCACCGTACAGCGTAGGCGAAACCAAACCTCTGCGTAGCCCCGGCCGCCGCGAAATCGGTCACGGTGCTTTGGCTGAGCGTGCTTTGCGTCCGGTTATTCCTTCCGAAGAGGAGTTCCCGTATGCAATCCGTCTGGTATCCGAGGTTCTGGAATCCAACGGTTCCTCCTCCATGGGTTCCGTTTGCGCAAGCACCCTGTCCCTGATGGATGCAGGCGTACCTATTAAGGCTCCTGTTGCCGGCGTTGCTATGGGCCTTGTTAAGGATGGCGAATACTTCACTATTTTGACTGATATCCAAGGTCTGGAGGATGCTCTGGGCGATATGGACTTCAAGGTTGCAGGTACCGAAAAAGGTATTACTGCTATCCAGATGGATATTAAGATTGACGGTATCAACAAGGATATCTTCACCCAGGCTCTGGCACAGGCTAAACGCGGCCGTGAATTCATCATGGGCAAAATGATGGAATGCATCAGCGAACCGCGCAAAGAGCTGTCCAAATATGCTCCGAAGATTACTACTATCCATGTAGATCCTGATAAGATTGCTAAGGTTATCGGACCTGGCGGCAAGATGATCAAGAAGATTGTTGACGAAACCGGCGCTAAGATTGATATCGATGATACCGGTCGCGTATTTATTGCTGCTGTTAACACCGAGGCTGCTAATAAAGCTATCGAGATGATCGAAGGCATTACTGCCGAAGCTGAGGTTGGCAAGGTTTATACCGGTAAGGTTACCCGTCTGATGAACTTTGGTGCTTTTGTTGAGATTCTGCCGGGCAAGGAAGGTCTGGTACATATTTCCCAACTGTCTACCGAGCATGTAGATAAGGTTGAGGATGTTGTAAGTGTTGGCGATGAAATTGTTGTTAAGGTTACCGAAATCGACAACAAGGGCCGCATTAACCTGTCCCGCAAGGCTGTTCTGATGAAGAGCGTGCAAAAATAATTTGTGAATTTAAAAGAGCTGTCGCATTTGTGACAGCTCTTTTTTGTAGATTGTAATGTGGTGTTATATGTATCGTAAGTGATATATCCTTCCGCTCAGAAAAAATTTTCCTATGTCCGTAGGACATAACGCAATTTTCGTGTGGAACCAGGACGAAGTGCCGCAAAACTCGCGCTATGCAAAGAGTTTTTCCTATATAAGTCCGTCATAGCGCTCAAACAGTTGCGACACTTAGCGGTTCGTGTCAGACCAATCAGCCGCGCTCTTAGAGCTTGCTTCTTGGGACACTATCGCATGGCGCGCATGAGCCAATCAGCTTCGTCCAGCGGACTCGCTTCTTGGATGCGCCCGCATATGGTTCCAGACACTTATTTGCTAAAATTTTTATTCGCTGCACGATATACCACTTACTCATGCATGGTTTTTTAGGAACCCTCTTGCCTGCCCCTTGGGGAAGGTGTCGAGCATAGCGAGACGGAAGGGGGTTATTGAATAGGAGTGAGTTACTAATGAAAACACGTGGTTTTGAAAAGGTTGCTAAGTATATTGATGTCGAGTTCCCGATGCCGGAGCGCAAGACTCAGTTCAGCGCAGGTTATGACATCAGCGCTGCCGAAGAGGTTGTACTGGAGCCGGGTAAGCTGGTGCTGGTGCCTACAGGTGTGAAGGCTTATATGCAGACAGGCGAGTTCTTGGGTCTGCATATCCGCAGCAGCATGGCCGTAAAGAAGCATCTGATGCTCGTGAACAACGTGGGCATTATCGATGCGGATTATTATAACAATGCAGATAACGAAGGTCATATCATGGTGGCACTGCTGAATATGGGCAGTGAGGCTGTGACGATTCCGCAGGGCGAACGCATTGCGCAGGGCATTTTCTACAACTATCTGACCGTTGACGATGACGATAAGGTGGAGAAGGCTGTACGTGCAGGCGGCTTCGGCAGCACGGGAAAGAATTAAAGGAAGAAAGCATTATGAAACAAAACTATCAAATTTTTACAGCAGTACTTTTGGCTTCCATGAGCCTTGCAGCAGCTGCTCAAGCTGATGATTTTGCTGATACTCAGCTGCTACAAACGTCGCAGCTAGTGCAGGCGCAGCGCTCGACAGCGATGCAGCGTTACGCAGGCGGACGCTTGCAGGCTATCTGGAATCCGCAGGTGAAGCACAATGATGTGGACTGGTGGCTGCGTTCTTTTAGTGAATGGGAGAGCTATTACGATGATGCTGTAAGTGGCAAAAGCCGTTCTGTAGCTGCCGGTATGGATATGAATACGGGCAAGGAGACGCGCACCGGTATTTATGGCATGTATAATCATACGGAGCTTAGCGGCGGCGTAGCCGAGGCCTTGCAGCAGGACTGGCGCATTGGTGCGTACATGGGTAAGCAGCACGGAGCTGTGCAGCAATATGGTTATGTGAACTATGGTAAGCTGGGCAATCATTACAATGATCTTTGGGAGGACGTAAAGTATCGCGGTCAGATTGTAGAGCTAGGCGGCGAATATAAGTATGATTTGCATCATGATGATGGCAAAACCTATCATGTTTCGCCCTATGTGAACATGCAGGCTTCACGCTATATGCAAAAGAGCTACCGTCAACCTTATCTGGAAGGTCGTGAGCTTGTACACCCTTCTATAAACAATAATTATCTGGCCGGGGAGACTGGTGTAGAGTTGCGGCGTGAGCTGCAAAACGGCAATTATGCTGTCCGCCTTGGCTATAAGCGTGTGTTTGCGGGTGAGGCGCCTGTGTATTGGTACACAGTGGAAGGTGCTGATGGCCCGACGATCTACTCGAATGATATCGACAAGGATTATCTGCATCTGACGCTGGGCGGAACGCTGAAGCTGACGAAAAACCTTTCTGCGACGGCGGAGGGTGCCTGGCTCGAAGGCGAGCATGACCGTGAGCTGAAGGCGGACGTGAAGCTGAACTGGGCGTTTTGATCTGAAGTGAGACTTTTCTTTTGGCTATGCTCAATGCTACTACCGTTAGGTAGTAGTAAACCTGGTTTTTGTAACATCCTTACATATTGAGCTTTTAAAAAGTCTGCGAAATTTTATTCATTGACAAATACCTATGATGGTAATATCCTATCTGCGACAGATGAATAAGGGTAAAAGGCTCGGAAAGCGCATGGTTACTGCGTTTTTCGAGCCTTTCGTGCTTGAAATTGTGAGTGCTTTTTCGTGAGCATAAAAATTTTTTTCCTATCTTTTTTGATAATAATTTGGTAGTCAGTACGAAAACCAAAAGCTTTATGCAAACTATCTGTCAGGTCAGTACGTGTACAGCTTGGAATAAAACCTTAAAAAGAATTCTGTCATTGTGTTTGGAGAGAGAAGAACTGTTTTTATATAGCTTTGCTTGGAGCTTCGGTTAAAAGTGTAAATAGTTTACAATTTTAACGAAAAAGTGTAGACAATATAGGGAAATATGATATAATTAATTTAGATAATTTTGGTAAATGGAGGTTTTCTCGATGCAGAAAATTGATCAGGCATGTGTAAACACCCTTCGCTTTTTGGCAGCAGACCAGGTAGAAAAGGCTAAATCCGGCCATCCTGGATTCCCTCTGGGTACAGCTCCCTTGATGTACACTATTTGGGACCGCTTTATGAATTATAACCCGGCTGATC
>OGYX01000138.1_pt1 | contig 50160 bp, 38 predicted proteins | sample 1576601 | NCBI WGS metagenome assembly OGYX01 (sample SAMEA3541561, study PRJEB24748) | human gut metagenome | biome: human gut; feature: human-associated habitat; material: faeces | place: China | collected 2012 | reverse complement strand
GGTGCAGCGGTCTATCCGGCAGTCCGCAGGTGCTTTTTGCATATCAAGGCTCAATCCGTTAAAAGTAGTAAATGAGTAGTAAAATCAATCTGCAACCCTGCGAATATGCCCGTAAATCAAGCATTTTTCAAGACAATCAACTAATTTAGTTTTAAATCACATATATTTTCGTATAGCATACTCTTCCGTTTTTTGTTATAATAAAGCAAAATAAATTTTGAATCGAGGATCATTAATGAAAGTTACAATTATTATTCCTAACTATAACGGGAAACATTTCATGGAACCATGCCTCAAGTCTCTTGCCGAGCAAACTTATAAAGATTTCAAAATTCTAGTAGTTGACAATGCATCTTCTGATGGAAGTGTTGAATACATGCAGAACAATTACCCTGAAATCGAATTAATCAGCCTTTCTGAAAATTATGGATTCAGTAAAGCTGTAAATGTTGGAATCAAACACTCTGACACTCCATATGTTATCCTTTTAAACAATGATACAACTGTTGATAGTCATTATATTGAAGCAATGGTAAAAGCCATTGAAAAATCTCCAAAGATTTTTTCTGTCAGTAGCAAAATGATCCAGATGTATCATCCTGATTTAATCGACAGTGCCGGTGATTTATATACTTTGTTTGGTTGGGGTGTATGCCGTGGTTCAGGTCGTCCTATCAACAATTACACAAAATCTGATGAAATTTTCACAGCATGTGCCGGTGCCGCTATATATCGCCGCTGTATTTTTGAAAAAATTGGTTATTTCGACGAAAATCATTTCGCCTATTTAGAGGACATTGATATCGGATATCGTGCCCGAATATACGGATATTATAATACTTATTGTCCTCATGCTCTTGTATATCATGTTGGCAGTGGTACAAGCGGATCTAAATACAATGCTTTTAAAGTAAAACTTTCAGCTCGCAACAATATTTATCTTGTATACAAAAACATGCCTTATATACAGTTAGCATTTAATTTTCTTCCTTTGGCAATTGGTTTTTTCGTCAAATACCTATTCTTTATTAAAATTGGTTGGGGTAAAGAATACAAAGAAGGATTTCTCGAAGGTTTTCATAATATGAAAGAACAAAAGAAAGTTAAATTCAACTTTTTACATCTCGGAAATTATTTCACAATTGAAATCGACCTTATCCGTTATACTTTTGCTTATATCAAAGATTGGTTCACAAGAAAGCTTCTAAAAAAATAATCAAAAAATCCGCTACACATTTATAGGTGTATAGCGGATTTTTTTATAACTTCCATCGTTTTTTTACATGTATATCGAATTGAAAATCGCTTTCATCCAGTCGAAAATTACGATTGTAATATGGATCTCCATTTTTCAATATTTTTTCCCATCGTTTTTCAAACAGCTTGATTTCTGATTCAAATCGCTTTCTTTTTTCTCTCGAATCTTCTGTTCCTCTACTTTTCGACTCATAGTGCGTCAAATTTGCATACGGTGTATAGATAATGCGATATCCAGCTTTACGAATTTTCATACACAAATCAATGTCATTGAAGGCAACTGCATATTGAGACTCAAAACCTTTTACCTTTTCAAACACCTCTTTTTTTACTAACACACATGCTGCTGTTACCGCGCTCAACTCCTGTACCGCATGAATCCTTCCCATGTGCCCATATGTCTCTTTTGGAGCACCAGAGTAAGGATGACTGGCCAGTCCACCAAGTCCCACAATAACTCCCGCATGCTGAATTGTTCCATCCTCATAAAACATCCGCGCACCAACCGCGCCAACATCTTTCCGCATGCAATAACCCAGCATTTCCTGAAGAAAATCTGAATTCTGTATTTCTGTATCATTATTCAAAAACAGAATGTATTCTCCTTTTGCAAATCTTGCCCCATAATTATTGATTTTCGAGTAATTAAATCCTTTTTCTTTCCAATATATAACACTGGCACAAGAACATTTTTTTATCAATTCATCGTAATACTCAAAAGTTTTATTCTCTGTACTATTATTTTCAACAATGATATATTCTTTATTTTCATAGTTACATTTTTCTTCTAATGAATTGATGCACTTTTTCAAATCATCTACATGATCTTTATTCGGAATAACGATTGAAACAAGCGGTGACTCTTTTAAAATATAGCGGCTTCTATATATTCCCGAATACTCTGTTTTTTCTACTGTAGCATGAATTCCAGTTCTCATATAATGGTTTAAAATGGATTGGCATTCTTCATTTTCCACATTCTGACTTTCATTTACATTTCTGTGATATAACACTTTTGGTATATGATAAATATTCTGGCTGTTTTCTACACATTTGAAAATATAATCATAATTACTATCGCTTTTTTCTTCCGTCGATGCATCATAAAAATCATAAGCTCGTAAGAATAGCCTTCTTTTCACCAGCAACATCTGATAAATATAATTCATGCTTCTTAACAAATCCAAATTCAAATTTGGCTTTAATCGTCCATTTAAATACTCTTGTCTGCTAAAATCAACATAATCTTCATCTGAATAGATAGCATCTGTTTCAGGAAATTCATTTAACACTTTGACACACTCAAAAAGCATATCTTTCCTCAATATAATCTCTGGATTTGCCAACATCACATATTCACAATCAGAGTTTTTAACTTTCTGCAGGATTTCTTCATCTTCTTCACAATACTCAAACTTCCATTTCGTATATGTCTGCATATCCAGAGATTTTATAAATCTATCTTTAGATTTCGAATCAGTCTTTTTTTTCAATACCAAAATGTCTGGGGTATATTCAAATGTATAATTGCGTTGCTTTTCTAAGTCTTTCCTTGTCGGCTTAACTTTCTGATACCACTTAGAATAGGTAATATGTGTATTTCCAGTCAATTTATCAATAATTCGAAATACTACCGCTCGGAGTCCAAACCTTTTATAATATGCAATTATATCTCTGAAAAATTTTTTCATAATTTTATACCAGTTTTTAATTTAAAAGCGAAATGTGTCTTTCAGTCCTACCCAAAGCTGATCTTTGTCACTTAAGTTCAGTGCTGTTCCATCTTCCAGTTGATATCCTTCTGCGGAAGCATTGCCCTTATACTCCCCTACAAGCTGTGGCCATTCTACACCGATCTCAGGGTCGTTCCATGCGAGGCCACCTTCATCTCCCGGATGATAGAAGTCTGTACACTTGTAGCAGAACTCTGCAATCTCACTTAAAACAAGGAATCCATGGGCAAATCCTTCCGGAATATAGAACTGTTTCTTGTTCTCTTCTGTCAGCTCTACACCAAACCATTTTCCGTATGTCTCACTGTCACTTCTAAGATCAACAGCTACGTCAAATACTGAACCTTTTACAACACGCACAAGTTTTCCTTGTGGGAATTCTTTTTGGAAATGTAATCCACGAAGAACACCTTTTGTAGAACAAGACTGGTTGTCCTGTACGAACTGCATCGTAAGTCCTGCCTCTTCCATATCCTTCTGATTGTATGTTTCCATAAAGTATCCTCTTGCATCACCATGAACAGTTGGCTCAATAACACAAAGGCCTTGAATTCCACCTGCATTTTTTTCTACTTTAATCTGTCCCATTTTTCACATCTCCTTTTCATGAATGCCTCGGCATTCTTGCTGCGAGGTGCGCGTCATGCAATTGCATGACACACTTCTACTGCGCACCTCTGCAATCCTGCCGGAGGCTATATCAGCTGGGGGATTGACTCCCAGCTGATATATATTTAGGTACGCTATATAAGCGTACCCAATTCTTCATACTTTTTTATTCTAGCGATTTCCATACATTTTCTCATAATAAGTCTGATACTCTCCGGAAATAATCGTCTCCCACCACTCCTTGTTATCCAGATACCATTGGATTGTCTTTTTGATGCCATCTGCAAATTTTGTCTCCGGCAGCCATCCAAGCTCATTGTGGATCTTTGTCGGGTCGATTGCATAACGCATATCGTGTCCTTTACGGTCTGCCACATATGTGATCAGGCTTTCCGGTTTTCCAAGCTCCTTACAAATCATCTTAACGATGTCAATATTCTTCATCTCGTTGTGTCCGCCAACATTGTAAACTTCTCCCACACGCCCGTTATGGATGATCAGGTCGATGGCTCTGCAGTGATCCTCTACATATAACCAGTCACGCACATTTTCACCTTTTCCGTATACAGGAAGCGGCTTATCATTCAGTGCATTTGCAATCATAAGCGGAATCAGCTTCTCCGGGAAGTGATATGGTCCGTAGTTGTTAGAGCATCTGCTGATTGTTACAGGCAATCCGTATGTTCTGTGGTATGCAAGAACAAGAAGGTCTGCGCCTGCTTTTGATGAGCTGTATGGGCTGCTTGTGTGGATTGGTGTCTCCTCTGTAAAGAACAGGTCTGGTCTGTCCAGTGGAAGATCCCCGTAAACCTCATCTGTAGATACCTGATGATAACGTTTGATACCATATTTTCTGCAGGCGTCCATAAGAACTGCTGTACCTTTGATATTTGTATCCAGGAATACTTCCGGATTCTCGATAGAACGGTCTACATGACTCTCTGCCGCAAAGTTTACAACCATATCCGGATGCTCTTCCTCGAATAATTTGTAAACAGCCTCACGGTCTGTGATACTCTCTTTTACAAAACGGAAATTCGGGTTGTCCATCACTGGTGCAAGTGTAGATAAGTTACCTGCATATGTCAGGCAGTCCAGACAAACGATACGATAATCCGGATATTTGTCTAACATGTGAAAAATAAAGTTACTTCCGATAAATCCAGCTCCGCCGGTTACGATAATTGTCATAATTAAAAATCTCCTTTTTCTAAAAATTCTAATACAGGTTCTCGCGGTATTTTCCGTCTAATACATCTTTCAGATACTGTCCGTACTGGTTCTTTTTCAGTACTTCGTACACTTCCAGAATCTCTTCTTTTGTAATCCATCCATTTAAGTATGCAATCTCTTCCAGACATGCAATCTTACGATGCTGATGTGTCTCAACTGTCTTTACAAAGTTTGTAGCATCTACAAGACTCTCATGTGTACCAGTATCCAGCCATGTGAATCCCTGTCCAAGAAGTTCAACATTTAAGTTTCCTTTTTCAAGATAAATTCTATTTAAATCTGTAATCTCTAATTCTCCACGCGCACTTGGTTTCAAGCCCTTTGCATACTCTACAACTTTGTTGTCATAGAAGTAAAGTCCTGTTACACAGTAGTTGCTCTTTGGATGCTCCGGCTTCTCCTCGATGGAAATTGCTTTTCCTTCGTGGTCGAACTCAACAATACCAAAACGCTCCGGATCATCTACATAGTAGCCAAATACAGTAGCACCTTTGCCTGTCTCAGCATTTTCTACTGCTGCCTTCAGGCGCTTGTTCAGTCCGTGTCCTGCGAATATGTTATCCCCAAGAACCATAGCAACTGTATCATCGCCGATAAACTCCTCGCCAATGATAAATGCCTGGGCAAGTCCGTCCGGGCTCGGCTGAACTGCATAAGAAAGATGTACACCAAACTGATGTCCGTCTCCTAACAGCTCTTTGAATCTCGGTGTATCCTGTGGCGTAGAAATGATCAAGATATCACGGATACCTGCATTCATCAGCACAGACATCGGATAATAAATCATCGGTTTATCATAAATAGGTAATAACTGTTTTGATGTTACCATAGTCAGAGGATAAAGACGTGTTCCAGATCCTCCTGCTAAAATAATTCCTTTCATTTAGGAACCTCCTTGTAATAAATACAATACATAGTTTCACCATATCTTCTAAAGTTATGGCATGTTCATGATTGCATTATAAAAGGTGACCCTAGGTCACCTTCAAGTACTTTTTATAAAAAATGTAACTTTTTTGTAATATTTAAGAAAATCTTCAGGAATTTGTGGCTATAAACACTCCCGCATCTTTCGTTATCCGGAAGCCTTTTTCCGTCTTTTTCTGCGCATAAGTCTGGAACTCTTTATACCGCTCCAATATATACTGGCTTTGATTTCCATGACAGGACAGTATATACGATATCAACGGTTCCGGATCTGGAATTACGAGTTCATCTTCGTATGTCCTCCAATGAACATCCGAAAAATATTGCTCCAGTATCTCAGCCCCATTCTCTCTTCCAAATCTTTCATACAGTTTTTCTGCCGAAAGAACAATTCTGTCATCAAAGCTCTGTACCAATTCACTGACTTCTTTCATATGCTCGCCACCATAAGTACTGCACACAAATCTTCCACCTGGTTTCAGCACCCGTCTTACTTCCCGACATACCTGTGGTATATCCTCACAGTAAAACAATACATGTCCGGCAACTACCAGATCAAAGCTCTGATCCTCATACGGAATCCTGTGGCAGTCAAAATGCCGGAATCGGAACCTATGGTCTCCGATTCCTACATTACGTCTCGCATCCCTTAACATTCCTTCTGATATATCAGACAAGGTAATCTCTATATTCTCTGGAAGTTTGTCTTTATTTTCCTTCCAGAGCGTTCCATCACCACAGCCGAGTTCCAATACCTTCATGCCATCTCTCACACAAAGCTGCTCATAAATCCACGGAAACCATCCCTGTTTATTCACGGAATAAAGGCTGTGCAGATTAATTCTTGCTGATATATTGGACGCATCCTGATACTGATTTTTCATGCTCTTCTCCATACCCGTCAGATGGATCAGATTCAGCATCTGGCTCCAGTCAATGGTATGTTCCTTCTGAATCAGCTCAGACGTATCCTGTATTGCTTTTTCTACAAGCTGCATCTGCTCTATCTTATCTCTCACCAGCTTTAACTGAATATTCAATGAATTCAGCATAAAATGATAATCCGGATCATCAATCGTCATCTCTCTGATGTCATCCAACGTAAACCCCAGATACTTTAAAAGAAGAATCTGCTGCAGTCTGGCAAAATCTTCATCTGTATAGAATCTGGCTCCTGAAGCTGACACATATGATGGTTTTAAAATATTCTGTTTGTCATAATACCTGATTGTCCGAAGAGTCACATGCGCCATGCGCGCAAACTCTCCGGACGAATAATAACCTAGCTTTTTCAGTTTTTTCACCTCTTATTTTACTCAAATCGGCTCATATATCCAGGATAATCAGTATGACCTGTTTCAAGTGTTCCGCCTTCAACTGTAATTTTTATTTGTTCACAGCTATATGCATCAAGAAATGTATTTACAATACTTCCAACCGTATAATATTCTCCTGTAGAACCTTTTCCATTAATAAATGTATCAAACGCCTGATTAAAATCAAGATTAATGCTCTGTTTCCCATCCAAATCTACTGTTTCAAAATTATTCACCTTGATATCAGAAGTCAAAACGCTTTTTTCAACCAATTCTTTAACAATATTGTCTACAGTAATTTCATCCACCTCAACTGTCTCACTGGTAAATCCTGTCGCATCGTCATTGCTATGATAAATATTTGCTTTGTATTTTGATACTTCCGTATCTTTATTCTCATCCGGCATTTCTATATTTTCTTCCTTTTTTTCCTCCTTCTCTTCGTCTTTTTTTTCTTTGCCGGATTCCAGCTGAATTGTATTATCTTTGTTTTGCACGTCGTTGTCTGCTTCTTCTGATTTTGTACAACCAGAAATCATTACTGCCAAACTTAAAAATAAAACACAAATTATTCTTTTTTTCATATGCAGCCTCCTCATATATTACTTTTTGTTTTATTTCATTATAAAACAACTCTTGCCTTTTCACAACGAAAAGGCAAGAGTTTGTCTTTTATTATTCTTCTGTTTCAAATCCACGCATTCTTTTCCATTTTTTAGCACATTTTTTGTATAACTTTTCCGGAAGAATACGCCTTAACTTTTGTTTCATTCTGAATTTCAAAGCCGCCTTAATCGAACCACGCTGTACTAGTACTTGGTTTACAGCACAAATCATATCATCATGATATGGTCCAATTCCCTGATTTACAACTATATTATTAAAATCTCTCAAATAAAATCGTAAATTATTATATTCAATTGCAGCAAACTTGTCTGTCATACCAATGGCTGGATAATACCCTGCCTGCTGTGCTGCAAATGGATAAACTCTCTCCACTGCATGGAGCAATGTTCCATCTATCTTGTTTGGCTCCGGTGGAAAATCTTTATAATCCCAGTCCTTATCAAATAGTGGTTTTAAGGCCTTAGGTCTGAACCAGAACATTGTTCCTAAAGGCGCAACCGGCGGTGCAACCGCATTCATCGGAACACGAATCCCTAATTCTCTAGCTAATTTCCTTGTAATATCAAAGTTCGGTCCCCATTCAAAACCAATTGTCGGATAAAAAGCGCCATGATTCGGCTCCGGCGGTGAAAGAATACCCATTCTAGGGTTGTTCACAAATGTATTAATAACATTCGCAACATACATTTTATTTGACAAAGTATTCTCAAAGCATTTATACGCAAAAGAAGCTCCCATCGTTCCTGGTTTTACCTGTGCAGTCTTCTTATCATGTGCAAAACATACAATATCATACTGCATAATTACATCTTTCACACCAACTAAAAGACTGCTTACATCTCTTCCTCTGTTCTGTATTACACGAACCTCCAATTTATTACATGGAAGCTTCGCAAATACCTTCTCAATTGCCTCTTTCTTCTTTTCCGTATCTGTGGTCAAATAAATATCTGAATTCTGTGGCATGGAAGCAACATAATGATAAGATTCTTCCAGTAAATCCTCAAAGAACAAATGCATAACAAGTGCCACTTTATTCTCTTTCGTCTGCTCTTCCAATAATTCACGGTTATACTGGTTTGTCGGAAGAATATACACAAGATTCATATTCTTCACAAGATCAAACTGATGATAATTTGGTAATAATGTATCCCAAATCATATTCACATCATAATTTGTCTCATAGCGAAGATAATCAAATAATTCACTTGTCTGCTCACCTGTCGTATTTTTCAAAAAGTCACTTTCCATATGGAAGAAGCTGCGCTTTTTAAAAATCGGACATCTTCGTTCTTTAATCAACTTTTTCGGACACATCATCAGAGGATATCCACTATAATTTCTAAGATCCTCCATCTCTACAGATACACCCCATTTATATCCCATATCTGCAAATGTCTTTGTAAAGATAGATTCATGCTTTCCAACTGCCTGTGCATAATCTTCAATCATAGACATATTTTCCCAATAATCATGGAATTCCTTGCTTGAAACCAATGGTCTTCTGCATGCAATCCAATGAGACTGTATATGGTCTGGTAAATAACCATATGGCGAATATCCAAATGGATCCCCTTTTATTTTAAAATATTCAGTCAGTCCCCAGAAATCCAAATCCTTCTGATCCATTTTTTCAAATGTCTCAGAAAGTTCATAAACTGGTCCCATAATTGTGTTATTCAACATAATCACTTCATCAAATTCTTCCAGTTTATCCCATCCATACGTTTCCAAAGCTGTTTTATACGCCCATACATCAAAGCCCTTGTTCTCTCTGACAAGCACTTTACCATATTGTTCCAACTTTTCTTTTCCTGCTATATCAAGTTTTCCATTACATACAATCATAATTTCTGATACATTCTTTTTTAAATCATTCAGAAAGTACGGAACATATCCATCAACAACACCTCTCCTATCATAGAAGAAATATATTGCTAATCTTTTCGCATTTTGTGTTTCAATTAACATTCTTACTGTCTCCTAATTAATATTTTTTCAATTTCTCTATCAATGCAAGTATATTTTGAGCATATGTTGCGCTTGCAGCCCATGTTCCCGTCAGATCTTCTACCGTTGGCGCTTTACCCCTCAATGTCACATTCCATCGCTGATCTACACAAGGATTATTTAAGTTATCTGTAGATGCATAACATTTTAAATGTTGAATTTGCGCTCGGATTCCTTCACGTACATTACCAAACACATTGCCCTGTACTCCATTACCTGTGGCTCCTAACCCAGCAAAATTATACTGATTGGGTTTTACATCTCCTCCAAATTTCAGATAACCAGTTTCCAGCATTGCCTGGGCAAAAGCCACCTCTACTTTTACACCTTCGGCTTCTGCTTCTTCTTTAAATATCCTGCAGAAATCAGTAATTGTAGGTGCTCCACCTGCTGCAAGACATCCGTCATATCCACTTACTTTTGTAAACTTATCATAATTCGAATTGTTAGCAGTAAAAATTTTCACCATTTGATCTACAGTTATATTACTTGTTCCCATAATGTAATATTTTGTACTAATTGTATATCCTAGAAATGAATTAATCTGTTCTCCATTATCCTTTACAACTTGGAGGCATAACAGATATGATCCTTCTTTTCTTGGTTTCCATTCTGAGTTTTCTAACTTATCCTGGCCTTCTGAAATCACTTGCCAATTATTTCCATCATAAGACATATATCTAAATGTAAGTCCTTTTGTATAATCAGCCTGTACATCACCAGAAAGTTGAATGCTTAAATCATCAGATATTTTTTGTGGAGATGATAAATCTGTAGTAAATGCATTAATCTGTACATTATTATTCACCGTTACTCCCATAGAATATGTGTGACTGTCTCCAAAACTGTCCACAACATCAAGGTACAGTAAATAGGTTCCTTCTTTATCTACATTCCATGTCACTTCCGGTGTATCACTCTTTTCAACAATTGTTTTCCACTCATTCATATCATATACTTTATATGTATATGTAATTTTTGAATCATTTGTAGTTACATTTGCTTTCAGTTTAATATTTTTATTTTTATCTATATTCCCAATAGATATTCCATTAATATTTATGCTAGGTGCTGTAATTACATAACTTTCAAACCATTGATAAATTTGACCGCTTTTATCTGTTACCTGAAAGCATAATACATAACTTCCTTCTTTTTCTGGTTTCCATGCTGCTGTTTTTGTCTCATTATTCAACGGCAACAATGACCAATATTTTCCATTATAAACCATATAGTCATATTTCAAATTTTCAGGGAACAGTGCACTTACCTCTCCCTTTAGTTCAATAGTGGTCTTTTTAACCTGTGGAGTACTTAAACTTTTATTCATCCTCTTTATTTTTACACTATCTTGTACTGAACACCCCATACAGTATGTATAGACTTTTCCTGTACTTCCTTTTATCTCCAAATACAATAGATAACTTCCTGCTGCTTTCGGCTTCCATGTAACCGTATTACTATCGTTCTCTTCTGAAATTGCAGCCCAATTTTCCATATCATACGCCTTATATGTATATTTCAAATTGCTGTCGTTTGTATCTACATTAGCTTTTAGCGTTATCTCACCTTTTGTGTTTGGTTCACTGACACTAATTCCTTTTATATCTACTTTGGGTTCTGTAATTTCATATCCTATAAAGCTTTGATATACTTCCCCAGCTTCCGTTACAATCTGATAACACAGTAAATAACTCCCACCATCTTTCGGCGTCCACACAGCATCTTTTTCTTCCGAAGATTTCTGTATCGAAATCCAAAACTTTCCATTATAGTACATATACTCATAAGAAGCTTTAATACTTTTTGTTATAGAACTCTTAGCGCTCAATTTTATTGTATTTCCAATACTTTGCGGTGATTTCTTATCCGCATTAAATGATGTAATTTTGACAAGTGTCGGTACTGAGCACCCCATATTATATGTAAATGATTCTCCATCTTCATCATTCACTTCCAAATACAATAAATGATTTCCTGATTTCTTTGGTGTCCATGTCACGTTCTTATCAGAACTATTCTCGCTTATTGTAGACCATTTTGACATGTCATACTCTTTAAATGTGTAAGTGACTGGTACACCATTTGTTATTACATCCGCAGATAATTTTATTTCACCTTTTGCATTCATGTTATCTACATGAATACCATTTACTTTTATATTATTCTTTTTTGTAACTTCCAGAGAATTAAACGCCTGATATACTTTGCCACTTTCTGTCGTAATCTGGAAGCAGAGCAGATAACTTCCGTCTTTCTTTGGTGTCCATGTTACCTCTTTGCTATTCTCTCCTGAAATATCTGACCAATACGAACCATCATATACTAAAAATTGATATTTATTTTTCGCATCACTCAATGCCTGATAATTAACCGCAAGAGTTACTTTCTGATTTACTTTCACATTGCTTTTATCAACATTGAACTTCTCAATATATGCCCTGTCACTATCTACTACATAGCCCACAGTATATGCATACTTTTTTCCTGTCACTGATGTCACTTCTACATGAATCCAATAAGTTCCACTCTTATCTGGAATCCACTCTGCCGAAGTATCTCCACTTGTATCCTTAATTGTTTTCCATTCTTGATTCTCAAGATTATAAATCTGGTATTTATATTTTAAGGAAGTGCTATTGGTATCTATTTGTGGTGTAATCTTAACAGACAATCCATTCTTTTCTTCCCGAATGTTCAATCCTTTAATATTTACTATTGGCTCATTTACCGTATAAAATGACCATGTAATATATTGCTTTACATTTCCTGCGCTGTTTCTGGCTTCCAATCCGAAAATATAATTACTTCCTGGCACTTTCGGAGTCCAAGAATATGTTGTGCTTGACGAAAAATCATTAAATGCTTTCCATGAGGTTCCGTCATAATAAATAAAACGATACTGATCATAACCACTTTCAATGTTCTGTGGATAAGCACGTAAAGTGACTGTATTACCTGCTACTACTGAGCCTGCCGGAGTTACACCAAATGCTCCTTTCTGTAAATTCAAATGTTCAGCAATTGCTTTTGCATCAGCCTGACCTAACTGAGCAGTTCTGTTCTTAATCACGCTGGCATCCCCTGAATTCGTGATAAAGCCATGTTCAATTAAGATAGATGGAAAACCTGATAATGTGCTGTTACGAATAACACTGAGATAATCCTGTTTTGTACCATCATCATAATATTCATTATCATTACTTGTCTTTACTACAACTCCGGTCGGCCTTGAAGATAAGCCAACCTTTCCAAGTTCACTTAACACTTTGTTTGCCAGATTTGTGCTATCCTGTCTATACTGGCTATAATTAGAAACAAAAACTTCTACACCGCTTGCCGAAGAGGCATCTGCTGAATTCAGATGAAAACTTACAAATAAATCAGCCCCTAAACTTTTAGCATATGCCACTCTATTCTTTAAACAAGTAGAATTTTCCAATTTGGAAGAAGACTGGGCATCCCATTGTGTATCGCCATTATCTTGAACAGTCATATAAACTTCTACACCATTGTACTTCTCCAATTCGGCTCTACATGCCTTGGCGATTTGTAATGTATACTTTTCTTCATTAATTCCACCATACGCTGCACCTGTATGCATGTTATCATGTCCCGGATCCAACACAATCACTGTGTTTCCATTCTGTGATTTTCTGCCTTTTACTGATTCTGCTTCATCGTCTTCGGAATATTCCTGTGCTAATGCAATTCCTTCCTGAATAGAAGAAGCTTCCTGGACATTACCATTGTCATCAATCACCTGTACTGTTGTATCAACAGCTTCTTCTGCGGCTTTACCATCTGTTTCAACAACTGAAAATTCTCCATTGATACCTTCTTCCTGAAAATCAACAGTAAACTTTTTCTCACCATGTTCATAAGTTAATGTCTCCAAACTATATGTTCCTATATCTAAATCTGTATTCTCAGAAAAAAGCAAAATTCCTTCTTGATATTTAGCCATGGACCATATAATTTCATTATTCTTTGAATCTTTCAGAGTTAATTCAGCTTTATCTACATCAGTCTCTCTATTTAAAAAACTTATGGCAATGTTCTCTGTTTCTCCCTGCTCTACTTCCGCACTTTCTACATAAACATAATCAATCACTTTGTTAATCTGTTCTGTATTTTTTTCATTCTGCGCAGTACTGTCTCCTGCCACATCACCACTATTCTCTGTCTGTGATGTGTTTTCTTCCACAGAGATATCACTCTCAGATGCCTTTGATTCCATTTCTAAATCCTTCGCATCTTGTCTCTGTTCTGACTGTGATACCACTTCGTTCTGGCTATTGCTTTCAACATTTTCAATGCTTTCTGCAAATGTCTGTGTTGGTACAATAAATAGCATATTCACAATCAATAATATACTAACAAATTTTTTTAACTTCTTCATCTTTTCTCCATTCTTCTTCAGTATTACGTCTTCTATTCAAAATAGTCGCAAACTTTATCTACTTTGTCATCCATAATCATATGTCCATGTTCTAAAAGAATTGCTCTGTTGCAAACCTGCCGCACCTGATCCATACTATGTGATACAAATAATAGTGTCGTCCCCTGTTCCAACATCTCCTGTATTCTTCGATGACATTTTGCCTGAAACTGCCAGTCACCAACAGACAAGATTTCATCCACAATCAAAATATCCGGTGTATAAATTGTCGCAACTGCAAATCCCAGTCTCGCAAACATTCCAGATGAAAAGTTCTTTATTGGTACATCCATAAAATCTCTCAGTTCAGAAAATTCTATGATTTTTTCCATATTCTCATCCAACATCTCTCTTGGATATCCCAATATTGCGCCATTTAAATAAACATTTTCCGTCGCAGTGAGATCCATATCAAATCCCGCACCAAGTTCAATCATGGGAGCTACTGTCCCCTTAATTTGAACTGATCCGCTTGTAGGTTTCAGTACTCCTGCAATTGTCTTCAACAACGTACTTTTTCCAGATCCATTCTTTCCTACAAGCGCCACTGACTCACCTCTTTGAACATGGAAGTCAATATGATTTAATGCCCAAAATTCATCATAAGAAATCTGGCGTTTAATCTTTTTAATCATAAATTCCTTTAAATTATCAACATTTTCTCTATATAATCGAAACATAATCGAAACATCATTGACATCAACCATTGTCTCACTCATTATTTCTTCCTCCTTATACTTTCAATATAAAAGTATCCTGTTGTTTATAAAATACCCAAAGTCCTAATACCATAACAATTGCACATGCTCCCAAGCATTTTACTTGAAGCATTGCACTTGGAACAACTCCATACATCACAACATCTCTAAACATCTCAATAATATTCGCAATTGGATTCATATGGACAATGTGCTTTACCCAATCTGGTAACATATCAATCGGATAAAAAATAGGTGTCAGATATAGCCATGCAGTAATTAAAACGCCATACAAATGCTGCAAATCTCTAAAAGTAACTACCAAAGCAGAAAGTAATAATCCCATTCCTAATGAAAATAAAAATACATATAATACTGGTAATACAACTAAAATAACGGTCCAACTTAATGGTGTTCCAGTTGCAATAATCACAATCACTAATGCAATAAATGAGGTCACTAAATTCACAAAGCATGAACATACCTTAGATACTGGGAAAAGATATTTCGGTACATATACTTTTTTAATCAATGCCGCATTTCCCAAGATAGCACTCATCGCAATTGTACTCGCCTCATTAAAAAAGTTGAATATAAGTTGGCCACACATTAAATAAACCGGAAAATTTTCTATATTAGCTCGAAATACATGCGAAAATACAATTGACATGATAATCATCATACCCAATGGATTTAAAACCGACCATAGAATTCCCAGCACAGATCTTCTGTATTTTGTTTTTACATCTCGTCTTACTAATTCTTTTAACAAATCTTTGTATAAAAGAAAATTGTGTATATATGTTGACATTTCTTTTTCTTCCTCCTAGTCTTCATATAAAATTCCTATTTTACATAATCTGTTTTATTATATCACATAAAAAAAAACTCATCAACATTTCTGTTTTAACTCAAACACTATCATTAATGAAAATAAGCATGGAATAAATCATGCTTATTTATTTTTAATAATTCCATTATGTAATTTTTTCATAATTTTTTTTATTAATAAATTTTTATTTGTCAAATTTTTTAACATTTTTATTTCTTCCTGGCTCTCCGATAATTGCATATTTAAATTATACATAATATCTTCACACCGTAAGGTTCTACGAATAATTCCTTCTAAAATCTCCTGATATTCTTCAATACATTTTTTATAAACTTTTATATCACTTGGCATCCTTGTAAACAAATTATTGGTTGCAATCCTATTGTCTATTTCTTCCTGACTCTTGGACGTTAATAAAATAGCAAAAAGTTCTTCCCATCTTTTCATAATTTTGTTTTTTTCAAAACGCTCCGCAAATTTCTGTGTATTTGTTTTCATATAATGATATATTTTTTCGTCGTTTAATAGAATATTTAATTTATTTACAAACATGTCTTCATCTTCTACTAAAAAACCATTCTTACCGTCCTCTATAACATCCTCAATTCCAGAATAATAATATGAAACCACAGGAACTCCATAATTACCTGCTTCTGTTAGAATCATTGCAAAACCTTCTGTTTCAGAAGTTAACATCATCGCTTTTGCCCTTTTATAATACTGTTCAATCTTCGTTGTTTCTCCAACATACTCTACCCTTTCCATTGGAATTTCTAGTTCTTCAACCATCTTCTTTAATGTCTTTCCATTATACTCATATTGAACATTCCAATCTATATTACCAACTATGCATAATTTTACACTAGAATTTAATGTACTTAATTTCTTATAAATTCTAAAAATTTTATCCAACCTTTTAATTGAATCTTCAAATCTTGCAACTGCTATTATAGTCTCTTCTCTTTTGTCTATTTCTTCATTATAGTTTGTATATGTATTAGGGTTAGGCATAGTAACGATTGTTCTGTTAAATGTATTTTCCGCCAACTCTGAAAATATGTTTGTTAGAAAACAAACAACATTAGGTTTATCAATAATTTGATTTCTATACTCAACTTCCTTGCACAAAAACCCTTCATATTTATAAGGATATATCCACGAAGTATGATTCATCATAATTGTTTTTATATTTGATTTTTGTAAGTATTCATAGATTTCCAAAAATTCAATTGCTAAATTAGCATTTCCTATATATAAATCCGTCTCCAAAAATATTGCTAACTTGCTTACTCGATATCCTATCGAGTAAGCACAGTCTTCTTGATTTTCTAAATAGAAATGTTCCACTGAATCAGGCAATTCATATGCCTTTCCCTGCACCACATAAGAAACCAACACTATTTCATATTTTTGTTCAAAATAATTAATTAACTGTTGCATTACTCGTTCTATGCCACCAATCATCCATAAATTACAACAAATCATCAGTCGTGGTTTCTTCTTTTCTTTAAACTCTTTACCTAATTTAGATTTTATTTTTAAAATATCAAGCACTTCTTTTATTTCATTTTTTTCGTCCATTCTAAAATATCCTCTTTTTATATTGGTCTTTTATTTTTCTAGATCTTTTCTACTATTATTTTTAACCCGTCTTACTACCTTTCGAAATGGACGTGTAACTTTCCAGCTTCTCGAATTCTTCATTACTGCCAACTCTCTCTCAAGTTCTCCAATATACATCTGCTGATGTTCTTTCAAATCAATCAATACTTCCACATGATTTTTTTGATTCTCATTTTCCTGTTTTAGTCTTTTGTTTTCTTCTCTTAATTCATCAAGCATGTACTCATCCTTTTTTGTATAAAACTGCTTTTGAGTATTATCTTGATAATACTTCTTGGAAGTATATCCATATTTTTCTTTCAATACCGGATAAATCTTACCATCATTGAGCAATTGTGCCAGTTTTTGCATTCCTAATATTGGATTTTCCATAGAATATCCAATACATTTAGAAAGCAAAAATGCCTGTTCACATACTAATTCTTCATGTGTTTCAGCAGCCTGATTAACAAATAAATCTTGGAATGTATTTTTGAACAATTCGTCCGACATTCCTTCAAAAAAATGCGCCCTTATATCCATATATTCATTAAAGAATCTTCGATTATTTTGTTCCGTTAGTGCACTATTCTGTTGAGTCTGTGTCCTCCTATATTTTGCTAACTTTTCTTCTATAAAGTAAAAATCAGTTTTCTTAATCAATCGAATCAAAAACTCAAAATCATGAGACTGACAATATGCAAGATTAAAATTTCCTACCTCCTCCAACAACCGTCTATCAAAAACCAATGTCTGTAATAATGAATTACCTATAAAAAAGAAAAAACGAATCCAATCTTTTCTATCCTTCTGACGGCTATTATATAAATTCAATAACTCTGATTCCTTTTCATTAATATTTTGACCATTTTCATCAATGAGGTTTACCTGTGTAAAACAAACTCTTGCATTTGGCTTTTCTTCCAATAAGGCAACCTGTTTATACAACTTTTCTTTTTCCCATACATCATCGCTATCTAAACGTGCTATATATTCACCCGTTACATGCGAAAATCCTACATTTGTTGCAATGCATATATGGCTGTTTTCTTCCAAATATATCGGCTTTATTCTATCATCATCATAATTCTTTATAATATCTACAGACTGATCCGTAGAACCGTCATCTACAATAATCAATTCCCAGTTCTGATAAGTTTGCGCAATAACACTATCAATTGCTTCTTTAATAAACCTTTCTTGATTGTAATTCACCATAACTATACTGACCAATTTTTCGTTCATAAACATTCTCCATTAAATATTTTAATTATAATTATTTTAGCATAAAATTGGCAAGATTACTAGTAATGTAATCTTGCCAGTCCATGTTTATAAATTCTCTTTATACAATTTTAAATATCTATGCATTACTTTTTGATAATTATCTAATATACCACAACCGTTGATCCTGACGGGATATTATCATATATCCATTTTGCATTCTCGATTTTCAATCTTACACATCCATGTGACAACGGCATTCCTACTCGTCCATCCAGCAAAGATCCATTGTATTTGCTATATAATACAGAATGGAACAGATAGTTTCCATAGAACTGCGTATACCAATAACATCTTGCATTACCAGAATCAAAATAATATCCTCTTGATTTCACTGTAAATACACCTGTTACAGTCGGAGTACTTGGCGCTCCGTCTCCACAATCCCAATAATTAATCGGAGTCCAATTCCCTTTCCATCCCTGGAATATTCCTACTTTATGAGTACTTCTGTTTACCATAAGAATGTATGGTGTTGAACTAGAATACAAATTCGCATAAGCCAACATTGCATTTAAATCCGCGGCATATTTCTGTACCGTATATCCAATTGTATAGTCCTTGATTGTTCCGTCATGTATTTTAGCCTTTACATGTAGCCAAAACGCACCTTCTTTCGGAGCATTCCATGTTATAGATTTACTATTACTCCAGCCACTGATATCATGCCACTGACCTGTTGCAATATCATAATACATCCATTTATATTGAGCATTCTTGTCATTTGTCTCACTTGAAACAGACAAATTGTATCTCATGCTTCCAGCCTGATTTACATTAATATTATTGATATTAATGTATGGATTCTCAATGCTATATCCCCTGAATGTCTGTGTGATTGCATTACCATTACTGTCATCTAGCTCATAACACAACAAATAACTTCCAATAATACCTGGTGTCCAGTCTGCACTCTGAACATCTTTTGCGATTTCACTCCAGTTATGCCCATCATATACCAAAAACCTTGAACTTGCTACAGACCTAATCAAATCTCTATAATTTCCTTGAAGCTTAATGGTGCTGTCTGTCCACGCCGGTGATTCAGGATTTACGGTAAAATTTGTAATTTCTGCTTCACCCACACGATATCCCATTACCTGACTTTCTATTTTACCTGTGCGAGTTCTTGCTTGCACGTACAACCAATAATCTCCTGCTTTCTCAGGATACCAAGACATCCAATTCCCCGTGGTCCAGCCAGTAATATCACTCCATTTTTTTTCAGCAAGATCATATAATTTCCATTGAAACTGCACATTTGCATCATTTGTATTATATGCAACCCCCGCGTCTACATGATCAGTGTTTTCAATAGTGCATATTCCGTTAAGCGCCAATTTTATTCCTTCATAGTACGCTGCTGTAACACTTGTATGTACCTCACCATTACTGTCAATTACTTCCACAAGAAGCCAGTAGCTTCCTTTATCTTCTGGATACCAGGATGTCCAGTTTCCTGTAGTTTCCTTTTGAAGCAATGACCATGTTTTTTTCTGCAAATCATATACTTTCCATCTGAATTTCAATTCCGGATCATTAGAATTATAAGCAACTCCAACATCAAAATGTGTTCCTCTGTCCAAAAGACAGATACCATTCAGTTCCACTTTAATTCCGGCATAATGATATCCATAAACCGATGTGTCTGTATTTCCATCTGTTGTCTTTGCTTCAACATAAATCCAGTAGTCACCTGCTTTTTTAGGCTTCCATGTAATCCAGTTTCCTTTATTCCAATCAGAAACAACAGTCCAAACCTTCTTACTCAAATCATACTGCAGCCAACGAAACTCTACATTAGGATCATCAGACGTATATGCAGCCCCTACTTCAGTATAACTGCCTTTATCTAACAGGCAAAGACCGTTAACCTTTATACTGAACTTACCTTGTTTCTGTGCCTCTACCGATGTCTCATCTTCTTCCTTTGAATTATATATACTATCTGCCTGAGGAGTTTTTTCATTCTTCTCATTCTCAACATCATTCGACTTTATTTCATTCTCTTCATTTTCTGCAATTTTTGTATAAAAATATTTAATATCTGTGTGTTTCTCAAAATAACTTTGAAAAGCATTATACGTTTCTTTGGAATCAAACCCACATTGTGTAACATCCAATTTCTTTAGATTTAAAAAATGCGCAGACAAATACTGTAAATCAGCTTCTGTTAATAAATAGCCCTCCATTGAAGTAATCTCTAAATTTTCAATCTGTTCTACAACCTGATCATCTTCAAAATAACTTTCCAAACTGGAATTCAATTCGATTTTTTGTTCCTGTGTTCCAGTATCTACTATATTTTCTTGTGCAGACACCTTTGAATTTTCTAATTCTTCCGCAGACACTCCTGTACACATTTGCCCTATCATGCAAACACATGCTACTGCAGCAATTAATCTTTTTCTTCTTTTTATCATCCTTTTCCCTCCAATCCTTTTACTACTTGTCAGCTCCCATAATTTTAGTAATCTTTTCTGCATCCCCCCATACTCCCGGTGAATCATATGGTCTGTCAGGAAAAGCTCCAAACTCCGGTCTGATTTTAAATCCATGTTCCGTAATAAACTCTTCCACCTTATCAGCCAATGCCACTGGTTTTCCTGTACAACAGTTAATCACTCCATAAATCTCATCCTGCGTAGCTGCAGTTGCTATTTGACATGCCAGTTCATCTACCCCAATAAAATCATATTTGTTTTTTCCTGAATTAAACGGAAATGTTTCTTTACCTTCTTCTTCCCATCCTACAATTTTAGCAAATAAAGAATTGCTCTTTTTGTCATCACCAAGTATATAATATGCTCTCAACCAATCTACTTTTGTCTCTGTACCGCTCGCCAGAAGATAAGTCATCTGACGCAAAGCATTCTTAGCAATTCCATATAATGATGTAGGATTTGTAGGTGTATCTTCTGTAATTGCTCCTTCCCAATATCCTACTTCGTGCATGGTTCCCATAACTGATAGTTGTGGAAGACCACCTTTTATCATATTTTTAATAAATGTATAATGATTCGGTAAATCTAAAAGATGAGTCTCCGCATTATGAACAAATCCATTTCTCCATGCAAGATGAATACATACATCTGGTTTTCCCAATTGTTCATAAATATCTTCATCTCCACTAAAAATTGGCGTATCTATATATTTTGCACGTTCATCAACCCCATCAAAAGCAAAATCTGATGCTAGCACTTCATGTCCCTGTTCCAGTAAAGCTGATACCACATGCCGTCCGATATATCCATTTGCTCCTGTAACTAATACTTTTTTCTTCATAGAATACTGTTTCTCCTTCTTCATCAAATTTCTGTCTTTCAAATACTTTTCAAGTGCTTTTTCCCAATTTGCCATTGAATAATTAAATTTTTCTTTTAACATACGGTTTTCTAATACAGAATATAACGGTCGCTTTGCTTCTGCCCCATATTCTTGCGTCGTAACAGGTATGATTTGAGTTTTCTTTCCACACAATTCAAATATTTTTTGAGTAAATTCATACCAACTGCAACTTCCTTCACAAGTAGCATGATAAGTTCCGTATTCCGTAGAACCAATCAATAAATCAATCACCTTTACGACTTCCTCTGCGCTCGTTGGCGTTCCATATTGATCTTTTACTACTTTAATAATCTCTCTTGTCTCCGCTAGTTTCAACATTGTATTCACAAAATTTTTTCCTTCACCATAAAGCCATGCTGTCCTTATAACAAAATACTTTTCGGCTATCGCTCTAACTAATTCTTCCCCTGCCAGTTTCGTTTCTCCATATACCGACTGTGGGTCATACTTATCTCCTTCAATATAGGGAACTTTTTTCTCCCCATCAAAAACATAATCCGAAGAAAGATGAACAATAACTGCTCCAACTTTATTCGCTGCAAGACTCAGGTTTTTTGGTCCAATCGCATTAATCAAATATGCCCGTTCCTTATCATGCTCACATGCATCAACCTGGGTATGAGCTGCACAATTAATAATAACATCTGGCTGACACTTACAAATCATATCCATTACTTTCTTTTCATCAGTAATATCCAGTTCCGCTACATCTGTATTAATCAGTTCGTACCGACAGTCATCTTGATAATACTCATTTATAGCTTTTCCCAATTGTCCTTGGCTTCCAGTAATTAATACCTTTTTCAATCCAATACTCTCCTTTATTTTTTCTTAGTCTTTCTGTATAACTTTTGCAACTACCTGCATAATATTTGCATGAACCTCGTATAGAATTTTTGCAAAAATGCATATTACAATGAATACAGAAATAAATAACTCATAACTTTGTAAATGAGTTATTTTATTTAAATCGAATGTCGCCATCATATGTGCAATAATTACGTGATGTACTAAAAAAATAGCATATGAATATTTGCTTACTATTCCACATAAAACAACAGCTAACTTATTTTTTAAGAAATAAGATAAATACACTAATACGATAAACGACGCTATTCCTACATATGATGTCTGTAAAGCTGATGACCATGTCGGTTTACAGATAGTATTCAAGATAAGAATGATAGTCGCGACTACTACTTCTCTTATATCAAATTTTCTATTCTGCTTTACGAATTGCATTCCAAACAATATTTCTGGCATTCTGATAAAAATAATCTTGTCTACATTAAAATTATAATGATAACCTAAAATCAACCATGCATATATAACTAGAATAATTCCCCATGTTACAGCTGGTTTCTCTAAAATTCCTTTTCTTATTATTGGAAATAACAAATACATTAAAATAATTGCGCCTAAGAACCATTCACCTAAAATATAAAATGTCGGAATATTCCCAGCTAAAAGTCCATCAAATCCTAAGATTGAAAAAATCAAATTAATCTTTGGAGCTTCGCCACCAGGTGCAACTTTGTTTACATAAAACATATAAGTAAATGCTGCTATATAGGCAATCCAAAACATAGGGTAAATATTTAAAAATCTTTTTTTGTAAAAAGTCTTTAACTCACATTTTTCCTGATACACATACATCAATGCTGCTCCGGAAATAATAAAAAACAATGATACTCCCCAACCACCAATATATATATTAGCCACCGTAGTCGTTATAACTGCTTTTTGAGGCATTGGTGGGTTTAAATATAAATATCTAGCATTAAAATGTGTGATTACAATTGAAATCGTAGCTATTGCCCTCACAAAATCTAAATAAAAAAGTCTTTCTTTTTTCATGAATCTATTTCCTTTTATCCTACTTTTATAATGTCTTCATCACTGCCTTCACTTGCAATATAATGTGGTCTTCCTTTTGATTCTACATAGGTTTTTCCAATATACTGTCCCATAATTCCCATGCAGAACAATTGAATACCTCCAATAAACATAATTAGACAAATAGTAGATGCCCATCCCTGCACCGGGTCTCCCATGATTATTTTTCTTATTATAATAAAAATAATAGCCAAAAATGCGACGCCGGTGCAAATCATTCCTAGCCAAGAAGAGATAGACAATGGAACTTGTGAAAAACTCACAATTCCCTCTATTGAATATTTAAATAATTTCCAAAAGCTCCACTTGGTTTCTCCAGCAATTCTTTCGACATTTTTGTATTCATACCAATATGTTTTATACCCAATCCAGCCAAATATTCCTTTTGAAAACCGATTTCTTTCACCCATTTCTACAATTACGTTTACCATTTCTCGCTTCATCAACCGATAGTCTCTGGCACCGTCTACAATATCTGCATCTGATATTTTATTAATTATTTTATAAAACATTCTGGCAAAAAAAGATCGAATTGGTGGTTCCCCATCTCTGCTCACTCTTCTCGTAGCTACGCTATCATATTCTCCACTTTCCATAATCCTTATCATATCTGGTAATAATGATGGCGGATCTTGCAAATCAGCATCCATAATAGCAACAAAATCTCCTGTTACATTTTTAAATCCTGCATACATAGCTGCTTCTTTTCCAAAGTTTCTTGAAAATGAGATGAATCGGACATACGTTCTTTTTTTATAAAGTTCTTTTATACATTTTAATGTATTATCTTTCGAGCCATCATTCACATATATAATTTCAAATGAATATTCAGACATACTTTTTATTACCTTATCCATCTCTGCATCAAAAAGTGGCAAACTTTCCTGTTCGTTATAACACGGTATTACTAATGATATTTTTTTCATCTCTTCTATCATTATTTCGTTGAAATAATTTTACCTCCATCTTTATTATTAACTAAGTTTTACTATAATCATATCTTTATATTTCACAACACTTCCATTATCAGGGAAAACTGGCATATTCTTTGCATACTCCTCCGCTTCTGTCATCTGTTCTTGTGTCGGCAGATTATATTTATACCCCAGTGTATTCATATAATGATTCATAACCCATGTTCCATGATTTGTTGAAAAAGATATCTCAAAAAAAGAATATCCAATTAATTCAAAATCCTGTTTTTTCACACACGAATCATTCAAATTCGCTTCTCTATGTCCAACAAAAACAACTGGCTCTTCTGGATTTTCCCCTAAATCCAACTGGTCAATACGATCTGATATTTTTATTGCAACCCTCATATCTTCCACATTTTGTACATACTCTGTATACAATAATCGAGCTGACTCAACACTTTGATAATAAACAACTACCACAAGAAAGCATACGCAAACTCTCTCCGTATATTGAAGCATCTTTTTGTTATTTTTACTTAATCTCATCATTATATATTGTAGTAAAAATGCAACCATAAATGGAACTGCAATATCTGCTCTATGTGAGGGTGGTGTTCCTAAAAAAACAGTCAATAGAAATGGGGCTGTTAAACAGCCTAAACACACTAAAATAAAAATTGCTTTCATTTTAACTTTTTTTCTTATAATATCTGTAATACTTAATACAATAAATCCAACATTTACCACACCAAAATACAGACTATAAAATGCATCTTCACCCAGCAATACTTTTTTCAAGTATACTAAAATCGATTGAATACATTCCTTAGGAGAATTTGAAAGCCAAGCAACCTGATCTGTAATATAAGATGATGTTTCAAGTCCACTCACTTTCAGAACACATTTATTCATCAGTTCATATGTTACAAATGAAATCAAAAATATAATTATAAGACTTCCCAATTTTTTCCATATAACTTTATCATCCGAATATTGTATTCCATTTTCATTATTTCTTTTATAAAACCATAATAGGAAGCAACCACACGCAGCTGATATGTATATTGTAACAAATGATTGATAAACAGAGAACGCCAAAGCATTAATCATAATCATCGCTATATATTTCCACTTACTTCCAACAAAGAAAAAAGTATATAATGAAAAGCACACCAATAACAATACTAAATTCACTTCATATGTCTGGAGTATAAATGCATTTTGCTCTACATATATTTTAGATGTAAAAAACACAACTGGTAATATCCATTTATATTTCATGTACCACATACCAGTCAAAGAGCAAAATAAGTACTCCCAAGCAATTGCATTAATCATCATTAAAACAACCATCATAAATGTTGCAATATAAGGATTAAATGACATTATACCTAATATTTTTTTTACCAAAACTAATCCAAAACGTCCTAAAATAATCCAACTATCATATAACGCCTCTGGTACAGCTATTATCGCCTCAGTATCATGAGATATAGAAATATTAAATACTTTTATTCCGTATACAAGCATTAAAAAAAATGCAACAAAAATCCAGCTTAATATATTTTCTAAGAAAAATTCTTTTATTGTTTTTTTTGTATTCATATTTTCTTACTCCACTAAAACTAACTCTTTTTAAATACAATAATTCTTTGTCCCAAATAATTTAATCCTACGAAAAGAATCATTCCAACTAACATGGATGCATTGTCCTGTATACTTTGTACTTGTGTACTTAAAATATTAAAAACCAGAGGTTTTGCTAAACCATATGCGATTATGTAGCATACTGTAATATTAATCACAAACCTTAAAACTTGACTCCATGATTTATCTTTATTTTGAAATGTAAAATATTTATTCAAGAAATAACTCACAACACTTCCAATTATGTAATTTAACGCTGATGAACACCAATAATTTAGATGTGCCAAATTATATGCAACAAACATTACCGTAGTTCCAACAATTGTATTTACAATTCCTACCGAAACAAATTTCCAAAAAGTTGCATCTAATAATAATTGCTTTTTTTTCATATAATGCATTCTCCCTCGCATAGCTTTCAATTTCAATTTGCTAAATCAACTTTCAGTATAGCACAAACACTGTATCACGTCTATTCTTGATAACAAGCGTATACAATAATTCCAATTTATGTTGCTTTTTAGTTTATTTTCAAAACAATCCTGCAATTGCTTTACTAAATATCTCTGCCTGATCTTCGTACATATGTCCTTCATAATCCGAAAAACCATTTATTGATCTGTCAAATCCAGGAATATCTATATAGTTGAAATTATAATAATCTACTCCCTGTTCCGACATATAATTGGTAAAGAATTTGTCTGCATCTTCAAAATTAGATTTATATTTTTCAAAGGTTTCCTGTGGAACAGGTGCTGTTACAACCATTAATTCTATTCCCTCTTTTTTACATAACTTTACCAACTTTCCAAATGCTTCTACAGCTTCTGAATTCAGTTTTTTTCTATCCCATAAAACGATATCTTCACTGGCATTGAATGGCGTATTTCTGCTAATAGCAATTTGACCTTTTTCAGTATACTTCTGCCAATCATTACTATAAAATGAATCACTATATTCCTGATACTCTTTGCTTAATTTTCTTTCCAAGCGCTGTTTCGCACCTTTTATCCCTTTTCGATATAAAAACCACGGGAATAAAGTCACGCGAAAATCTTCCCTCCATACCTTATCCATATAATATTCTGCTTTAACATCAGATACCGGAAATTCATCATATATTGCCAAATATTCTGGACTAAGTGCCACTTTCATAGCCCAATACCCCGGATCAAGTTCATATACTACCTTTTGAGGTTTATTAACTCGACACGCCTCCTTAACAATATAATAACTATCTACCATTTCTTCTCCACCAAGGCACATATTTAGGCTTTTCCCTCCCGTTATTTCATCAATAACATTTGGATTTAATCCTGCCTTTCCATGCGATGTTCCTATATAGAGAGTGTCATATTGGTTCGTTTCTAATTTGTGTATATCATTTCTAAACTCTGTACACGGACTTACTGCCAACATCAAAATTTGATTCATACACAAAATCAGTATTATAAATACAATTGGATATATAATTTTTTTAAAATTGTGCATAAATAAATCCTCCTGATGAATTTGGTGGCATTCCTAATATTGCGGTTGCTACTAAAAGCATTACGTATACAGTCCATTTAACCAATTTAGCTTTCCTATCTATTGCTCCCTGAACGTCTACATTCTTTTCTTGTTCATAACTTACTATAAATTGCACTACACACCCTAAACCTAAGATAATCAATGCAATAATTGTATACATTGATCCTGCCATACCGACAGAAATATCCAATATCTGCATCGGTTTCCACACGGTCACTGCATTTTTCATCATAGTAAATGCCTGTGGAATTGTGTCTGCCCGGTCAAAGAACCAGCTGATATTGACCAGTATAAATGTCCTTACAATCTGGAATATATGCCAGCCATTGGATTTATCATTAATCTTTAATTTCTTTTTCCAGTCTCGATAGTTCTTTACCATCATACCACTGAATCCGATAATAATACCATTATATAGACCATACACGATGAACTTCCAAGCGGCACCATGCCAGATACCGACTACAAGGAATACCACAATATTTGCCACACAGATTGGTAATGCCCGTCCATAAGTCTTTCCAAATGTCTTTTTCGCGAACTTTCCGAACTTGCCCATTCCTTTTGAAAGAGACAAAGGATAGAACAGATAATCTTTCATCCATGTTCCAAGTGTAATGTGCCAGCGATGCCAGAAGTCTGTAATAGAAATCGAAAAATATGGACGTTTAAAATTCTCATCCATTTCAATTCCGAACATGCTTGCAATTCCGATCACGACATCCATTCCACCGGAAAAATCTCCGTAAAGCTGTGCAGAGTATGCAAGTACTCCGAGAATTGCCAGACCATTGTAAGTCTGATACTGATCAAATATCGCATCTACAAATACTGCTGCAGTGTCTGCAATGACCATCTTCTTAAAGAATCCCCATAAAACTCTCTGAACACCACGTTCTATTCTCGTAAAGTCAAAACTATGTTCTTCATAAAACTGATGAGCCAGATTAGAATACCGTCCAATCGGCCCCTGCAGGATCTGTGGAAAGAATGATACAAAAAGTGCAAATTTAAATATATTTTTTTCTGGTTCATAACGTTTCCAATATACGTCCAGAATATAGCCTACTGACTGGAAGGTGTAGAAGGAAATTCCAAGTGGAAGCAGGAATTTTACCATTCTAATATCTGCATGAAACAATGTGTTGATATTTGCGATTGCAAAATTCGTGTATTTCAACACTGCCAGCATGCCAAAATCCAGAAGCAATGCTAACACCATAATACTTTTCTTGTATAATTTTATCTTCTCTTTCTGCTTAGCAAACTTTTGTTCTGCTCCATAGATCATTCTTGCTGTCCCGTAAGTTACAACTGTTGTATACAACAAAAACACCAGATACTTCATACCTGATGATGCATAATATATATAACTGAATGCCAACAGCCAAACCCACTGATACCTTTTCGGTATCAAGTAGTATCCGATAACTGCAACTGCAACAAACGTTAAAAATTTCATTGATATAAGTGACATATTTCCCCTTTCTTACTCGCAGCTAATCTTCCATCGAGTTTTACTCTTTATTTATCTTACATTATTTCATTTTCCTAATATTTAGCTTTTCATAGATTCATATTTATACTCATACTTATCTCTTAAATACTACCGTTCTCTGTCCCAAATAATTGAACACTACGAATGCCACCATTCCGACCAACATCGATACATTGTCGCGGACAACTGTTTCTTGTCCTGCAAGTATCCAGTTGACAAATGGTTTTGCCAGACCATATGCCAGCAAATAGCAGATTGTAATATTAACTACAAATATTCCCACCTGTTTCCAGGATTTTTTCTTATCCTGAAAGGTAAAATATTTATTTAAAAAGTAACTCACAATACTGCCCACAACATAATTGGATGCTGACGATACCCAGTAATTCAGATGGCACAAATTATATGCTACGAACATTACTGTTGTCCCCACAAGTGTGTTTATAATTCCAACTAAAATAAATTTCCAAAAAGTCAAGTCTTAAATACTGTTTTATATTTTTCATCTTTTTATTGCACACTTCCTATTCCTTCTCCGAGGAAATACTGCTGTCCGTCTGTGTTTACAGCATATACATGTATATGATACTCTCCCAATACAAAATTAAAATTGGCAATGTTCACATTTGTCGAATATGTCCCATCTTCGTTCTGTGGTAACTCCACCCATTGCAGATCACTCTGATCTTCATTGTGCCAAACCGCTGCTGTTACAGATGCAATACTGTCATCATTTGCAATGTTATATACAATAACCGGTAACGCCGCGGTATGATAATCATACTCTCCAACTGCTATTTCACCTGTTGGCACTTTTCCTTGTCTTAATAAAAGTTCCTCGCTATTCTCATCTATATCTGCCAGCTTGTCAATCAACTCTGATTTCTTTTTAAGCTCGGACTCTTCCATATCAATCCCATAGCGTTCTACCAGTGTCTGTGTAGAGGAAAAAAGATTCGTTCCAAGTCCCAGTCTGTCTCCTTCAATCTGAACACCAAGCGCTCCTAATGTTGTAGGAAAATTGTCAAATGTTGTATATACTCTTCGTGACGATAATGCATCCTCTTCTGGATTGATGTATGTAGTGTACACTTTTCTTGTATAATCCTCGTCTACATCTTCGCAGAAGTCACTGTCCATAGTCGGATGATCTCCAGATATTACAATCGTAGTATTCTCATAAAAATCCTGCTGTTGGATCCATTTTACGAATTCATCCACCTGCTTGCTGGAACATGCCATAACATTTGCATATTGATTATCCCCATATGTAGTTGGACATATCTCACACGGATACCCATCTTCAAAATGTGTATCTACTGTAAGAAGCGTCAAATTGAATGGTTCGCTGCCTGCAGCGAGATTCTGAAGTTCTTCTTTCGCATAACTGAATAACTTTTGGTCTTCATATCCCCACCATACTTTGTAATCTTCCGGAATCCATCCCTGTTCGATTGCATAATTATAATCCTTAATATTATAATTCCCATGCTGGGTGAAATAATTTCTTCTCCCGCCAAATGTTGCATCAGAACCTAACATCAATGTCTGGGAATATCCTGCACTTTCCAGGATATCACCGATTGTAATAATCTCTGGGAAGAAATTATCCTGCGTGTCCATATCGTTTGCGTCAATAGAAATATTTAGCGGCAAACCGGAAGTCTGACCGAACATCGCTCCCATAGTCCAGGTTGTTCCCGGCATAGAATATCCACCATTCAGTGCCGTGTCATCTTTTCCGGAAAAATCCTCATTTTCCTGAGCCAGAGTTGTGAGCTCCGGGATTACATTTTTCTCAAATGTTCCACCATTCTCTGTATCTGCGTAAGTTGTTTCCATGGATTCAAGGAAAATGTAAATCAAATTTCTCTTCTGCTCCGGGAAAGTAATCTCCACACTTCTTGGATCCACATAATTATCAGCGATAAATGTAGATACTTCTCCCTGATTTGCCATATATCCGCTTATGTCCAGTTTTTTCCACGCTCCATATACAGAACAAGTCTGCGCTAAAACTGAGATAACAACTGCTCCGGCAATAATTCTCCAGTATGGTTTTTCTTTCTTACGTCCAAAAACTACCAGTGTACTGATTCCAGCCATGATCAGAATGGTCGGCACCACACAGACTCTGACATACTGCCAGATCATTTCTTCATTCGTTCCTTCTAACGGTGCTGTCAGATGGTAGACCAGCTCTTCCATCGAAAGATTCGTCCACGTATCAAACATCCATTTTATACTGAAGCATATTAAAACAGCTACTGTTATAACAATAAATGAACACACCGCACCTGTGATTTTTAACCACTTTTTATCCTTTGTTTTCTTTTCCATATAAAAGTCTTTCTACTCCACAAACACTTGCTAAACTTCCATGATTATACCACACACTGTATTTTCCCGCAATAAAACATATCCAGTGAATGTCTTTTCGTCTTTTAACAATCACTGGATATCTTGTCCCTCTGCCTTTATTTTGTTTCCACCTCTTACCTTATATGCATTTCGGCTGTGGTTTGATCGCGATGTTACGTCCTTTGTGATCTTTTTTCGGTTTCCAGTCTCTTCCCACCAGGTCGTCCAATGATACATCAAAATAATCTGCCAGTGCACATAATTTGTATATGTCCGGCAGTCTCTTGTCTGACTCGTATCTTGTGTATGTAGAACGGGCGACACCGATGGCATCTGCAATCTCTTCCTGTGTATACCCTCTTCCTGTGTATACCCTCTTCCGATTCTTTTAATCTTAATGTTCAATCCTACTTGCATGCTGTCACCTGTTTTCTCTTTCGTCAATTTATGAACCAAATCCTCTGGCACTGTTTCAATTATAACATTTTGTCTCATAATACGGAACTATTCTTTTTCTAGTTTAAATGTTGCATACCTATTCGTTTTTGTTATAATAAGGTGAGATTGGTTGAAAAGGAGGGGTTTTTTTGGTTCCTTTATCTGGTTCTGATGTCTCAGCACAGGATATTGAACATCTGCTTCGGACTCTTGGTGCTTCTCCGGTCTATGCCGGCTTTACGCCAGCCGTAACAGCGCTTCAATATGTTCTGGCGGACCAACAGCTGTTGACATCTCTTACTACCAGACTTTACCCGAAAGTTGCCGAATCCTGCGAAATTGCGCTTCCTTGCGTTGAACGGAATATCCGTACAATGATTGCAGTTATCTGGGAGAAGAACCAATTTTTATTCCAGATTGTTGTTGGATATCGCATGACCGCAAGACCATCTGTCGGAGACTTTTTAGCCAGCCTTTCCACTTTTCTGATGTATCATCCGGCCAAAGACTGGCCGGACTATCTGCGATAAAAAAATGTTATCGCAAAACATAGAAAAGTACCATGTTAGGCATTTTCTCGTGTCAACATGGTACTTTTTGTCTTTCTCGTGTCCCCGTTTATTCTCTTATTCAGCCTGCAGTCTCTGTACCATAGCCCAAAGTGCCTGTGCTGAGTTAAAGTTTTCCGGAATAATGTCAGCAGGTGTTACTGATACATCGAACTCGTCTTCCAGTTCTCCTACGATAGACAGGATTGCAAAAGAATCCAGAATTCCGTCATCAATCAATGTTGTACATGTCTCATAGTCAGCATCTGGCTGAATGTCCTCCAAAATCTCAATTAATTTTTCCATAGTTGTAATCTCCTTTTCTAATTTTTCATTTTTTCTATGCATTCCGTGTTAATCGGATAACTTTCTGTTGCTTTTCTAGCCTCTGTAAATCCATCTTTTTCAGACCAGAACAGAATCCTTGGCATGCGCCGGCTCAGGAACAGATAGATTCCTTCTGTTACAGAATAAGCGCCCACCCGTTCAAATACAAGAGCGTCACCGATCTTTGCATGTTTCAGTGGCATCTGTTTCACCAGTACATCATTGACCGTACACAAAGAACCACAGATATTCCAAAGAACTTCTGATTGTTCATCAGATATATCCAACGGAGTGTCCGGAATGTGTTTATGATACGGCATCTTCATAGCCATTGCCTGTCCATAGTAATTCAGATGGTTCAGTCCTCCATCTACGATACAGTAGTTCTGTCCATGATTGACTTTCTGATCTACAATGCGAGTCACATAATAGCCGCAGTATGCTGCAATATAGCGTCCCATTTCCAAAGTGATTTTCCCTTGGAATTTTAATGTTGCAAGCGTATCTGCAAATTGCTGCAGCAATGACTCATCATCTACCTCATCTTCATTTTCAAAATAAGGGATATAAAATCCCGGTCCATATTCCAGAACTTCAGCATCATAATCGTACGTTTCTTTCAGACGGGTAAGTATGTCATCCAGCCAATGCAGCTCTTTTTCAATCTTAGAAAACTTCTTTTTCTGAGTGCCGGAATAGCACTGGATCCCTTCAATTCGCACGTGCGGGTAGTAGTCCTTTTTAGAAACAATGTCAAAAACCTCTTCTTCGTCTATGCCAAACTGATTTCCACTTGTCACACGAATCAGTGCATTGATCGTAATGTTTTCTTTTTTTGCACACATTTCCAAAAGTTCCAAATGTTTCCTGGATTCGATTGTATACACGCCTGCATTCCCGTAAGTATGCATAGCATGGGTAATGTCACATTTTTCCTTATTCACACCGGACAGTACAATTCTCTCCATTGGAATTCCTACTGTCTCACAAATGTGAAATTCTCCCGGGGAGCATACCTCGAATTTGTCTGCCGTATCCTTTAACGGTCCGATCAGAAATGGATTGGCTTTCATTGCAAAACAGATTTCTGCCCGTTCTCCCAATATTGCTTTCATCATCCGGACTCTGGATTTTAACATATCCAGATCAAAGATATACGCAGGCGTCTCTTCCTGTCTAAGATAAGCTTGTAAGATTTCCTGATTCATAATCTTCCTCCAGTTTCTTACGGTCGATTTTTCCATTTTTCGTAAGTGGAAATTCTTCTACTTTCACAAATACATTCGGAATCATGAATCCCGGAAGTCTTGTCCCGATTGCCCGAACGATCTGTTTCTTTTCCAGGTCTCCTTCATAGAATGCCAGAATTTTCCCCTTTGCCTCATCATACATACAAAGGCTCCGACCTAGTCCTTCCACTGTCTCCAGCGCAGTCTCAATCTCTCCAAGTTCAATGCGATGTCCCATATGCTTGATTTGGAAATCTTTTCGTGATGCGAAGTACAGATTTCCATCTTCGCCGTAATATGCCAGATCTCCTGTCCGGTAGATTGGCTCCAGATAAGATTGATTCAATGGATTTTGCACAAATGCTCTGTCCGTCTGTTCCGGGTTATTGTAATATCCAAGTGACAAAGCAGTACCGGATACACAGATTTCTCCTTTTTCTCCTGGTTTTGTCACTTCCCGGTCTTCTTCATCTAAGAGAAATACCTTTTCATTTGGAAATGGTTTTCCAATCGGAAGATTTTCTCCTGGTTCATACTCGCGGTCAATAATATGATACGTACAGTTACATGTAATTTCAGTCGGACCGTAAACATTCACATACATAGCTTCCGGCAGATATTTCTTCCAGATGTTCAGATGCTTCACCGGCATTACTTCTCCACTGAATATGACTTTACGGATCTTCTGTGGCACTTTGTAATCAAATCCTTTTAATGTGGATATGATACACAGTGCAGAGACTGCCCAGATCAGAGTCGTTACTTCCCGCTCGACCAGATAATCCAGAAGTTTTGTCGGAAATGAGAAAAACTTCTTTGGAATGATCTGCATAGTTGCTCCACATTTTAAAGTAGAGTAGATGTCTTTTACCGACACATCAAAATCGAATGGTGCCTGATTTCCAATAACATCATGTTCCGTAATGTTGAATAATCTCGTAAATTCTTCTATAAAGTCAATGACTGATCTGTGGCTTACAACTACACCTTTTGGTACACCAGTGGAACCGGAAGTGAAGATTGCGTAGAGCGGATCCACATCCCGGCTCTGTTTTCTTACATTATCAAGATATGTCGTATCTTCCTGTGTCTGAAGTGCCTCTTCCATCATAATGACTTTGCCGTCAAATTCCAGACGCTCTCTTGGTTTATCATAGGCCGGATCCGTCAACAGCACTTCTGCCTGTAATGTATCCAACACTGATCTTAGACGTTCTGTTGGAAGTTTCGGATCCAACAGAATATAAAAACAGCCTGCAGATACGATTCCCATAAATGCATAAATAGCTTTTACGCCTTTCTCCATAAGTACAGGAACCGGTTTTCCAGGAGTTACTTCCATCCCCAGTCTTGTTCCTACTGCTCTGGCACTTTTGATCAGTTCGTCATATGTGCACGCTGTCTCCTCATCTGCAAAGGCAATCTTACCCGGAAATCTCCGGGCAGACTCCTCTGCATAGCATAAAATATTTCGAATCAATTTCTTACTCCCCTAATCCACTTTCTACAGCTTCTATCATTGCTTTTAATGCTTTTTCTTCTTCTTTCCCTTCACAGATCAGCAAAATTTCATCTCCGGATTTGATTCCGGCACCAAGGATACTTAATACACTCTTGGCGTTGGCAATAGAATTCTCATACTCAAATGTGATCCGGCACTCAAATTTGTTTGCGATATTGCTGAAAATTCCAGCCGGACGCAGATGCAGTCCTGTTGGATTTGTGATTTTAACTTTCTGACTTACCATAGCTCTGCTCCTTATTTTTCTTCCAATATAACATTTACAGATACCGTGCTCTCAAGCACACAGCCATCCGGAACGCCTACCGTTACCGGGACTGTGTAAGTTCCGGCCGTCTGGTAGTTCTTAAGATCAATGCTTACATTATCACTGATATTATATTGATCCAGTATATCTCCCGGCCCGCGAATCTGAATCTCCAGTACATCTGCTGATTCATAGCTTAGTGACAATCCGCTTGCCAGGTTATTTATCTTGATGGCTCCCATAGAAATATCATAAGATTTTGTTCCATCTTTGTCAATTCCTACAGTCACAACTACAGATCCGGCATTTTCATCTGTCAGTGAAATATCGTCCGGAAGATAATCTGTGATATCCACAACTGTCTCTGTCTTAGAAGTCAGTCCGGACATATTAAGTGCCGATGCCGGAACTGAGATCTTCTTCAGCTTTTTCAGTTCTTCCGCTCTACCGGTCACATTTAAATGATCCGGCTCATACTTGATATCGCTGACGGAATATCCGTCTGCTGCAGTAATCTGTGAAGTATCAAATTCAACCTTAACGCTCTTTGTCTCAAGCACCTGCACACTGACAGATACACCTTCCGTACCAAGGTTATTGGCAAGAAGTGACTGGTCGATCACATTGTTATCACTATCGTATAATACAAGCTCTGATTTTGTCACAACGTCTTCAGATAATCCGGATACGCTGACAGATGCCTCAACTTTACTGATGGAATCAATGACAGACTTCGGTCCCCGGATAGATACCATCTCCGGCACTGCCTGAATCTCTCCAAGTGTATAGCCATCTCGAACGGTTCCTGTCGTCTTTGGAACAATCGGGAATTTCTTCGTCTCTTCATCTTCCAGTTTTACCTGAAGATTACGTGGAGATACTTCTACACTTTCATAGCTGACTCCTGTAATCTCAACGCTGATCGGAATCTGTGTCTGAAGTGTCAGCTCTTTCATGTCTGCAGTCGCTTTTATATTATCTGCTTTTATCTTATTAAGTACAGATCTCTTTGCCCGTACTGTCACAGAGACATTCTGCGTGCCATCCTCAATCTGATAAGTCTGATTGGTCGCCGCAAGCACCTCTGCATTCGTTACCACTACCGGTATATTATTAAATGTCTGGGTTGTTACCGGGTCATCGATATTTACCACAATCAGCCACAGCATCACTGCCAGGAGGAAGGATAATATCTTAAGGCCCCAATTATTCATCAGTCCTTTTTTCATCTTTATTCCTTCCTTTCCATATATGTTGCAGGAAATTCTTGTTCTCCGGCTTTCTGTTCTGTATATAAGTCAGCTTCTCGCGAAGTTCTTCCCTCGTTACTGCCCGGTCAAGCACGCCTCCCTGTGCTACAGATACCTTGCCGTTTTCCTCAGACACAACGATGATCAGAGCATCACTGACCTCACTCATACCTACCGCTGCTCTGTGCCTTGTTCCAAGCTCCTTGCTAAGCCCCATGTTATCAGACAATGGCAGATAACATGTTGCAGATACGATTCTGTCACCACGGATAATGATAGCGCCATCGTGAAGTGGTGTGTTGTGCTCGAATATATTCATCAGTACCTGCATGGATACGAGACAGTCCATCTTAATTCCGGTACTCTCGTACTCCGTCAGATGTATTGCCTGTTCCACCACGATCAATGCTCCTGTCTTCACGCGGCCCATGTTGTAAGCTGCATCGACAATACTGTCCATGGTATCTTCACTGAACCTGCTGCTTTCTTTGTTCGTCTCAAATGGTACGATCGAACTCAGGAACTGCTTCTCCCCAAGCTTTTCCAGAGCCCTTCGAAGTTCCGGCTGAAATACTACAACTGCCGCCGTAGCCAGTACCGTTACCGAATTCCTTGCCAGGAATAAAATTGTATGCATCTTAAAAACTGCTGCAAGCAACACAAAGATACCAAGTACAACAATTCCTCGCATCAGCATCCATGCTTTTGTATTGATCAGCCACATTGCAATATGATAGATCAGATATGTCAAAATCAGGATTTCAATAATATCTGTCAGATGCATATCCGGAAAATACAGTTCCTGACTGACGGCTCCTAATACATGCATAATATACTGTTTCACCCGGTCACCCCCTTTTGCTAAAATTATTATTTATCTTCCCATTAAAAATTCTTTTTATCTCATATCAGGATCATTTTCAAAACTTCTTCTTAAAAGCTCCTGATCCACATCAGCGTCCATAACATTACGTCTTTTTGATGCCGGACGTTTTTTCTTTTTTTGTCCCTGCTCGCTTTGACGTGCCTTTTCCTGTGCCTGTTTTTTTGCTTTTTTTCTAACTTCCGCAGTATCCATGATCTCCGTTTCCTGTCGTTCATTGATCCGCTTCACCGTCTTCTCTGGTGTAGATACTACAATCTTCGGAACAGCTTTTACATAGTAATAGTATTCATCATCTTCGTACTGAAGATTCTCACTTCTTGAATAATCTACGGAGAAAAAGAACAGTTCCAGAATCACTCCGATAACCGCTGCTCCGATACTTCCAAAAATCAGTGAACCGTAAGATGCATGGACTCCCATAGCAACATCTCCGATTGCCACTACTACAATATTCACAACAGCTCCCGTTATAACTGCAATGGTCCATGCATGTGCGATTGCCTGTTTGCGAAGCGTATAAACAACCAGTGTGCAGATAATAAATGCGACAAGGACGATCCACAGTTCTTTATTCTGGAAAACTTGTTTTGTATATTTCCCAATCTGTCCCATCATACCTTTCACAGAACCGTCCTGCATACCGGAGGCTGCTTTTTTCATGTAAGCCATCATGTAATATACAACCGTTCCGCATCCCACTGCCACCATGGAAATCGGTGACAGTAAAAGCGCACATGAGATTGGAACAACAACCGGAATCTTAAGTGCAAATGCCAGTGGTGTCAAAAGTACAACGATTGCCATCTTCGGTGTAAAACGAAGATAAAAAATATACATGATCAGGAAAATCAATGCTGTTACAACAAGTGCTGCGATGGATACTGAATACATATGTACAAGGATCAGTGCTGTTGCCAGAATCACTGTAATGATCGGTGGAAAGAAAGTTGCAATAATTGCAAGTGCCAATGCCACCACCGGCGATGCCAGTGTCTTCATAAATCCTACATTATTGTTGATCATGTAAAATGTCATGACCGCCAGAACAAATTGTATTGCTTTATCCGCCACAATTGAGTATCTGGAATACAAATCCTGCATTCTCTCCCGTATTACATATAAACTGTCCATTACTTTGTCTCCTTTTCATACATCTTCAACAATCTCGTCAGAATGTGATTATATCTCTTTACCCGCTGTCTCGCTTCCTGATGCTTTTTATTATACAGGTGGCTTGCAATTCCAATATAAGACACAAGAACTACCACATATCCGACAACTGCCGCGAGAACCAACGTAATCAGTAATGCTGTTGACATCTTCTCCATCAGAGTATCAAGTCCTGCGATCATCGCAATTGCCCAGGCTGCTATATAGCCTATTGTCACCCACAGAACCGTATATAAAATGTGTACTCCGGCATAATCTTTTCGATAGTATTCACTGATTTTAAAATCCTCTTTTCCCTGCGTCTGATCATACAGAGCAAGCTGAGTCATTAGCTTGACTTTTCGCTCATCTAACATATATGCACCTCAAAATCCTTTTTTATCGATGAAACATCATTTTCAGTATAGCAAATCTCAGTACCCTTGTCCAATACTTATAGTCAAAAAGTAAACTTTTTGGAACCCCATAGTTTTCAATACTTTTGCCACTTGATCCACGGTATTCCCTGTTGTGTAAATATCATCGATAATAATGACACGTCGAAAATCTGTCGGAAGTCTGTCCGGATCTCCTCCCGGAGCAAATGCATGCTCCAGATTCTTTTTTCTCCCTATGGGATCCAGCTTTTTCTGATAACCAGTGTAATGAACCCGTTTTACCAGATTCGCAACGACCGGAATCCCAAGTATTTTCCCTATCTCTTCTGCCAGAAGCTCCGCCTGGTTGTAACCACGCTTCCTGCGCCTTTTTCTGTGCAGAGGCACCGGGACAAGTGCCTGCGGTCTCCATCTTCGGATCTCTTCTGCATATTTTATACAGATTTCCTGTGCAAAATACTTCGCAACATATCTCTGATTATGATATTTTAACTGGTAAATTGCCTGGTTTACCGGAGGTTTATGAAGCCACACCGACAACCCTCTTTCATAAATGTGTTCTGTGTTGTAGCAGTCATGGCAAAATTCCCCCTCTTCACAACGGATTGGTTTTCCACATTTCAGGCATCGCGGTTCATGAATCTCTAATTTTTCCACAGCTTTCCTGCACAAAGGGCATACTCCCCCACGATTTACCTTTCCACAAAAAGGGCAGATAGAAGGCCAGAAAATATCCAACACCTTTTCTGACCATATTTCTCCTTGTCTTTCTCTGCTTTTTTCATACTTTTTATTATATTTTACATTCTTTTTTTTATTATATTTTTCTATGATCACTATGCAAGTTCTCGGATTCGCTCCGCCAGACTTGTATTTCGCCGCTGCTCGCTGGTGTTCTGGATCATTTCCTGAAATACTGAATCGCTGCCCACAAGTGTGACACATTTTCTTGCTCTTGTCACTGCTGTATAGATCAGATTCCGGTTGTAAAGCTGTCTTGGTCCTTGAAGAAGCGGGATCACAACCGCCGGATACTCACTTCCCTGAGCTTTATGTATCGTGATCGCATAAGCAAGCTCCAACTCATCAAGAATCGCATACGGATACTTCACCTGGCGCTGTTCGTCATACTCAACCGTAACCGTCTCCTCGTAAGTGTTGATATTCTTGATGATTCCCATGTCGCCGTTAAATACGCCCAGTCCTTTGTCAATGGTCATTCCGTATTTCGTGCAGACTTCCCACTCTAACTGGTAATTGTTCTTAATCTGCATCACCTTGTCACCTTCACGCAGCAGGCGGTCTCCCACTTCTTTTTCCTGCTTTTGGGGTGATGGCGGATTCAGATACTGCTGAAGGATTTTATTCAGCCTCTCCACACCCAGATTTCCTTTTCGCATCGGTGTCAGCACCTGAATGTCATAAGGTGAGGCATCTACGAACTTTGGAAGTTTTTTCTGGATCAACGTAATTACAACACTGATGATCACATTTGGATCAGACCGTTTTAAAAAGAAAAAGTCCATACTTTTATTGTCCAATATGACTGGTTCTCCACGGTTAATTTTATGTGCATTTACGATAATATCACTCTCTTTTGCCTGCCGGAAGATTTTCTCCAGCTTTACAACCGGGAAACAATCCGATGCGATCATGTCTTTAAGCACTCTTCCAGGGCCTACACTTGGCAGCTGATTTCCGTCTCCGACCATGATCAGTCTGGTCCCCGGCATAATCGCGTCAAGGAGTGCCTTCATAAGCGGCAGATCTACCATGGACATTTCATCAATGATAATCACATCTGACTCCAGCGGATTCTCTGCATTTCTTCCAAATCCATTTCCAAATCCGACATTATCTCTCTTATCATCATCTTCCGGATTGCCACTGACTTCCAACAGGCGATGAATGGTCTGAGCCTCACAGCCGGTTGCCTCTGTCATGCGCTTCGCCGCACGTCCGGTCGGTGCTGCAAGAAGGATATCTGCTCCTTCTTCCTCAAAGAAATGGATCATTGCATTGATCGTCGTTGTTTTTCCGGTTCCCGGTCCTCCAGTCACGATTAGAATTCCGTGCCGCACTGCTTCCATTACAGCTTCTCTTTGTCTGTCATCCAGTGCCAGTTCTGCCTGTTCTTCTATCATATGGATGCGATGCTCCAAAACAGACGGTGTCACATCAAAATCTACATTCAGATCATGCAACATCTTTGCAACCGTGAGTTCCATATAATAATAATGGGCGGAATAAACACGAAGCCCTTCATCAGACTCTTTCAGAACAACTTTTTTCTCCATGGCAAGATCCATCACATACTTTTCAATGTGATGAACCTCTACATCAAGAAGCTGACTGGCACGATATAGCAGAACCTCCTGAAGAAGATAGACATGTCCTTCACTGACACTCTGAATCAATGTATAGAAAATACCACTTCGGATCCGGTAATCGGAATCTGTGTGTATCCCGACCTTCGACGCAATCTCATCGGCCGTCTTAAAGCCAACTCCCGGCACATGATCTGCCATCTGATATGGATTTTCTTCTATTACGCGATAAACACTCTGACCATAATGCTGATAAATCCTTGCCGCCAGTGTCGTAGAAATGCCATATTTTTGCAGATAGATCATGGCTTCCCTCATATCCTTTTTTTCTTCTACCTGAATGGCGATCTCTCTGGCTTTCCGCTCGCTGATTCCTTTTACCTCGGCAAGACGCTCCGGTTCTTCTTCAATAATGCGGAATGTATCACCACCGAACTTCTTCACGATCCGTCCTGCCAGCGACGGTCCGACACCTTTGATGGCCCCGGAACCAAGATAACGTTCAATCGACACTTTATCTTCCGGCTGACATACCTTCGAACTTTCTACCTGAAGCTGGGTTCCATACACTTTGTGTACAATGTACTCTCCCGTCAGCTCCAACAGTTCTCCCTCTTCAATGTAGTGAAACTTTCCTACACAGGTCAGGTCTCCGTCATCATTATTCAAATTAAATACTGTATACCCGTTGTCTTCATTCCGGTATACAATGTGCTCTACATATCCCTTAATCTCTTCCATCTATTGTCCCAAATCTGCCCGACAGTTCAAGAATGCCTCGGCATTCTTTACAGTTCCCGTCTTGCGCTCATAAGTTCCACATATTCTCCGGTTCCGATTGCTACGACCTGCGTCGGCTCCTCTGCAGTCATTGTATTGATTCCGGTTCTCTCCTCGATCATCTCTTCCAGCCCGCGAAGCTTTGCTCCACCTCCGGTCAGCATGATCCCGCGTTCCAGAATATCTGCGGAAAGCTCCGGTGGCGTACGCTCCAGAACGCTGATAATTGCTTCAATAATCTGGTTGGATGTTCCCTGAAGTGCCCGTTCTGTCTCTGCCGAAGTCACCGTAACTGTCTTTGGCAGTCCTGTAACCAGATTCCGTCCACTGACCTCCATCGCTTCATTTTCAATCAGAGGATACGTCGTTCCAATCTTAATCTTGATGTCTTCTGCGGTCCGGTCTCCGATCAGCAGATTGTGTTTTTTCTTCATATAACGTACAATTGCCTCATCAAAATCGTCTCCGGCAACTTTCAGTGAGGTACTGACTACCGTACCTCCAAGAGAAATCACGGCCACATCGGTCGTACCTCCTCCGATATCTACAATCAGATTACCACATGCTTTGGAAATGTCGATGCCTGCCCCGATTGCTGCTGCCACAGGTTCCTCGATCAGATAAACATCTCTGGCTCCTGCCGCAAATGTCGCCTGCTGTACCGCATTTCTCTCAACTTCCGTCACACCGCTTGGCACACAGATACTGATACGTGGTTTCTGAAATGTTCTTCTTCCCAGTGCTTTCTGAACAAAATACTTGATCATCTTCTCTGTCACAGTATAATCGGAAATAACTCCCTGACGCAAAGGACGCACTGCGATAATATTGCCTGGCGTTCTTCCCAGCATCAGACGTGCCTCCTCGCCGATTGCCTTCACTTCATTGCTGTCTCTGTCAAATGCAACGACAGAAGGTTCTTTGAGTATGACTCCCTTTCCCTTCACATATACAAGAATACTGGCTGTTCCCAGATCTATTCCAATATCTACTGCCATGATATAACCTCTTTCTTTCTGCTATCCCTTTTATCCATATCATTATCTTTCGTTTTCTCAGGAAGTGCAACCCTTTTTTCCTTAAATATTTGTGAAGATACTTATTTTTCAAGCATCGGCTTGATATATTTTCCGGTGTATGATACCGGACTTTTGGCCACTTCTTCCGGCGTTCCCTTTGCAATAACGGTTCCGCCTTTGTCACCGCCTTCCGGTCCCATATCAATAATATAATCTGCTGTCTTGATCACATCCAGATTATGCTCAATAACTACGACTGTATTGCCGTCCGCTGATAATCTATGCAGAATCTCTGTCAGTTTATGCACATCTGCAAAATGTAATCCTGTCGTAGGTTCATCTAGTATATAGATGGTCTTTCCCGTACTTCTCCGACTCAGTTCTGTCGCCAGCTTGATCCGCTGCGCCTCTCCTCCGGAAAGCTGTGTGGAAGGCTGACCGAGACGGATATAGGAAAGTCCCACATCATAAAGCGTCTCCATCTTTCTTCGGATACTTGGTACATTTTCAAAGAAATGCAATGCCTCTTCCACGGTCATATTGAGTACATCATAAATACTCTTTCCTTTGTATTTTACCTCCAGTGTCTCCCGGTTATACCTCTTTCCGTGGCAAACCTCGCAAGGTACATAAACATCCGGCAGGAAATGCATCTCGATCTTCAGGATCCCGTCTCCGGCACAGGCTTCACAACGTCCGCCTTTCACATTGAAACTGAATCTTCCTTTCTTGTATCCACGTGCTTTTGCGTCTGCTGTAGATGCAAAAAGGTCACGGATGAGATCAAATACTCCCGTATAGGTTGCCGGGTTTGATCTTGGTGTTCTTCCAATCGGCGACTGGTCAATGGCAATCACTTTATCCAGCTGCTCCAGACCATCAATGGCATTATGTTTTCCCGGAATCACTCTTGCTCTGTTCAGATCTCTTGCAAGACGTTTGTACAAGATTTCATTTACAAGCGAACTCTTTCCCGATCCAGACACACCTGTCACACAGGTCATCACACCAAGCGGGATCTCTACATCCACATTTTTTAAGTTATTCTCTCTTGCTCCTCTGATCTTAATCCAGCCTGACGGATCCGCGCGGTGCTCCGGTACCGGAATCTGCATTCTTCCACTAAGGTAAGCCCCTGTGATGGATTTTTTATTCTTCATGATCTGCTCTGCGGTTCCACATGCAATCACTTCTCCTCCATGCTCACCGGCACCAGGTCCAATGTCCACAATATAGTCTGCCGCATGCATCGTATCCTCATCATGTTCCACGACAATGACAGAATTCCCAAGATTACGCAGATGCTTCAGTGTTCCGAGCAGTTTGTCATTATCCCTCTGGTGCAGGCCGATACTCGGCTCGTCCAGAATATAAGCCACTCCCACCAGACCTGAACCAATCTGTGTCGCAAGACGGATTCTCTGCGCTTCTCCTCCGGATAATGTTCCGGTAGCGCGGGCAAGCGTCAGGTAATCCAGACCTACATCCATCAAAAACTTAATTCTTGCCTGGATCTCTTTTAAGATTTGTCCTCCGATCATCTTCTGCTGCTGCGTAAGCTCCAGACTGTCCATAAATGTTTGCAGGTTTTCAATGGACATCTCTGTCACTTCTGCGATATTTTTACCACCGACCGTCACTGCAAGCGCTTCTGCCTTCAGTCGCTGGCCGCCACATTTTCTACACGGAGTGATTCTCATAAACTCCTCGTATTCTGCCTTCATTGTCTCAGATGAAGTCTCCCGGTATCTGCGTTCCACATTGCGGATTAGTCCTTCAAATGCAACATCATAGACACCTTCTCCGCGCTGGCCTTTATAATGAACTTTCACCTCACGGCCATTCGTTCCGTGGATGATCACATCGTGGATTTCCTGTGGATAGTCCTGAAATGGCGTGTCCAGAGAAAAATCATATTCTTTACTGAGTGCATCAAGAATCGCATAGGTAAAACTCTTCTTATCCGTACAAGACTGCCATCCCATTACGGTAATCGCTCCTTCGCTGATGCTCAGTCTCTTATCCGGGATCATCAGGTCCTCATCAAATTCCATCTTATATCCAAGTCCGAAACACTCCGGGCATGCGCCAAATGGATTGTTGAAAGAGAAGCTTCGCGGCTCTATCTCATCGATACTGATTCCACAGTCTGGGCAGGAAAAGCTCTGGCTGAAATTCATCGGCTCCCCGTCAATAATGTCAACAATCATCAGCCCCTCTGCCAGATGCAGTACATTTTCAATCGAATCCGTAAGACGCTTCTCAATTCCCGGCTTCACAACAAGTCGATCCACGATGATTTCTATATTATGCTTGATGTTCTTATCTAATGCGATCTCTTCGGATAATTCATACAGATTACCGTCCACACGCACACGTACATATCCGCTTTTCTTCGCTCTCTCCAGAAGCTTTTCATGGCGTCCTTTTCTTCCGCGGACAACTGGCGCAAGGAGCTGGATCTTCGTGCGCTCCGGCAGTTCCATGATCTGATCTACCATCTGATCTACCGTCTGTTTCTTAATCTCACGACCACATTTCGGACAATGTGGAATTCCGATTCTCGCATATAACAGACGAAAATAATCATAGATCTCCGTCACTGTTCCTACTGTAGATCTTGGATTGCGGTTCGTGGATTTCTGGTCAATGGAAATTGCCGGAGAAAGTCCTTCAATACTCTCCACATCCGGTTTCTCCATCTGCCCCAGGAACTGTCTTGCATAAGAAGACAGAGACTCCATATATCTCCTCTGTCCTTCCGCATAAATGGTATCGAACGCCAGAGAGGACTTTCCGGAACCGCTAAGTCCGGTAAGAACTACCAGTTCATTTCTTGGAATATCCAAGTCTATATTTTTCAAATTATGCTCATTTGCACCTCGTATTTTAATAAATTGTCTTTTTTCATTTTTTGCTGCCATATTTTAAAATTTCCTTTTATTATTGATATCTGTTCATTTATTGATAACAGGTTCAAAAGATTCGAAACCGTTAATAACCTCCTATGCTTACACAATGGTGGAATGACCTTTACTACTCTTTAAGCATCTTCTTCAGATCGATCAGCTTATCACGCAGCTCTGCTGCTGCTTCGAAATTCAGCTCTGCTGCTGCCTTCTTCATCTGCTTTGTCACATCGGCAATCAACTTCAAAAGCTCCTTCTCACTCATAGATTCCGGATCTTTATCCATCTGAAGTTCTGTGGCAGCAACCTTCTTAGAAATGCTGATCAGGTCCCGGACACTCTTCTGAATCGTAGTTGGCGTAATACCATGTTCCTCATTATATGCCATCTGGATCTTGCGACGACGCTTCGTCTCTTCAATCGCATTCTTCATGGAATCTGTCATATTATCTGCATACATGATAACATGACCTTTTGCATTACGTGCTGCACGTCCGATTGTCTGCACAAGAGATGTCTCTGAACGCAGGAATCCCTCTTTATCCGCGTCCAGAATCGCCACAAGCGTGATCTCCGGAATATCCAGACCTTCTCGCAGAAGATTGATTCCGACCAGAACGTCAAAAACATCGAGACGCATATCCCGCACGATCTCTGTCCGCTCCAGCGTATCAATATCCGAATGCAGATAGCGGACACGAATACCAAGTTCCCGCATATAATCGGTCAGATCTTCTGCCATTCGTTTCGTCAATGTAGTGATCAAAATCTTATGTTTTCCCGCAATCTCCTTCTTCACCTCACCAATCAAGTCATCAATCTGTCCCTCAACCGGGCGCACCTCGATTTCAGGATCCAGAAGTCCTGTCGGACGGATCACCTGCTGTGCACGTAAAAGTTCATGCTCTTCCTCATACTGTCCAGGTGTCGCAGACACGAACAGTACCTGATCAATCTTACTTTCAAATTCTTCGAAACTAAGTGGACGGTTATCCAGCGCAGACGGCAGCCGAAATCCATAGTCCACCAGCGTTTTCTTTCTGGACTGATCTCCGTGGTACATACCGCCAATCTGCGGAACTGTCTTATGAGACTCGTCAATCATCATAATAAAATCGTCCGGGAAATAATCAATCAAAGTATTGGGTGGCTGCCCCGGTGCAAGCCCTGCCAGATGTCTGGAGTAGTTCTCGATTCCGGAACAAAAACCTGTCTCTCGCATCATTTCTATATCAAAATTCGTTCGCTCCGCAATTCTCTGGGCTTCCAGAAGTTTATCTTCACCTTTGAAATATTTCACCTGTTCTTCCAGTTCAATCTCAATATTTTTAATTGCTTTTTCCATACGCTCCTTCGGTACAACGTAATGGGAAGCCGGAAATATTGCAATATGATTCAGCGTATTTTTAATCTCTCCGGTAAGCATGTCTATCTCCGAAATCCGGTCAATCTCATCTCCGAAAAATTCAACTCTGATAGCTGTATCGCCATGGTCTGCCGGTACGACTTCTATCGTATCTCCGCGCACCCGGAATGTTCCCCGCTTGAAATCCATATCATTTCTGTCATATTGAATATCTATTAGCTGACGTAAGACTTCATCTCTGTCCTTCTCCATCCCCGGGCGGAGCGATACCATCATCTGCTCAAAGTTTTCCGGTTCACCAAGACCATAGATGCAGGAAACGCTGGCAACTACAATTACGTCCCTCCGCTCGATCAATGCTGCTGTCGCAGATAATCTCAGCTTATCAATCTCTTCATTGACAGAAGAATCCTTCGCAATGTAGGTGTCAGAAGATGGGACATAAGCCTCCGGCTGGTAGTAATCATAGTAGGAGACAAAATATTCCACTGCGTTATTTGGAAAGAACTCTTTAAATTCCCCATAAAGCTGCGCTGCCAGTGTCTTATTGTGTGCTATGATCAGCGTTGGTTTATTCAATTGTTGGATGACATTCGCCATCGTAAATGTCTTACCAGATCCGGTGACGCCAAGCAATGTCTGGCACTGATTGCCTTCTTTAAAACCTTCGACTAGTTCTTTGATCGCCTGTGGCTGGTCGCCGGTTGGTTTATATTCTGACACTAATTCAAAATGATCCATGTGATTTCTCCTGAATAATCTTCCTAAATTTACATAATTACTAACTTTGGTTAAAAAGTTTATCAAATAATATTCTATTTCTTTTTTTCGAATCTTGTATCAATTTATTATTCCTAATTTATAAATTGTTACAAATAACTTTCTTAATCATTTCCTTTAAGATATTTCTCTACTTCCCGATCAAATTCAGAAACATATTCTCTATCCTGTTTAACTCTAAATACTTCATATTCCTTCTCAGCTTTTTGCATAGCAACATCATGAGAAATTTCCCCTTTTCCATTCAGTACCTTTCGCCTATTATTCAATAAAAACTGATTCGTTTGATCAACCCAGTCTTGCATGCTCATTAATATCTCATCTTCAGCCATTAATTCTGCATAATCAATAAACATTGTCACAAGTCTATTCAATCGCGATAATTCTTTTTCATTCAAATAGTTTTTTGCTATTCCAATATCTCGTTTTAAAATTTTCCCATCCGGAGAATCTTTCCATGTAGTCAAACCCATTGCTGGTTTTTCCGAATCAGCACGTTCATATATCAATTCTGCCGCAGTCTTTCCGGTAACAGCAAAGTGAAGCTTATTTTGGACAAATGCATAAAATGCTTTTGTTATCTCACTGTTTTTATCATAATCATAACTGCACTGTTCAAATACATCCGTAATTTTCTGATAGGCTCTGCGCTCACTGGCTCTGATTTCACGAATGCGTTCAAGTAATTCATCAAAATAGTCTTTTCCAAAAGGTCTGCCGTTTTTAAGCATATCATCATTCAACACAAACCCTTTTGTAATATATTCTTTTAATGTTTTAGTAGCCCACTGCCGAAAGCGTGTAGCTTTCTTAGAATTTACTCGATATCCAACAGCTATAATTGCATCTAAATTATAACATTTTACTTTTCTTTTAACGTTACGCTGTCCCTCATTTTGAACTACCGAGAAAAACTCGGTAGTTCGATTTTCATCTAATTCTTCTTCCTTATAAATATTTTTCAAATGCAAGGATATATTATCTGTTGTACATTCAAATAAATCTGCCATTGCTTTTTGTGTCATCCAAAAAGTATCTTCTTTAAACATTACATTCACATAAATATTAGTGTCTTCCACTTGATATAAAACAATTTTATGTTCTTGATTCATTTATTTATCCTCTTATTTTAGCTACTTATAAAACATATCATTTTAGTATTAACAGTCCCTATTATATCAGACATTTTTTTGAAAGTATATAGATGAAGGCAAGA
>OGYX01000137.1_pt1 | contig 50175 bp, 43 predicted proteins | sample 1576601 | NCBI WGS metagenome assembly OGYX01 (sample SAMEA3541561, study PRJEB24748) | human gut metagenome | biome: human gut; feature: human-associated habitat; material: faeces | place: China | collected 2012 | reverse complement strand
CCCGCCAATAAAGATAATTGAAAACACTAGCAACAATATATAAAGGACATACTTTTTCACAACCGACACTACTCCTAGTAAAATTTTAAATTTAAGTCACTCAATCCTTGTTTTAATTTACCCATAAAAGCAGGACCAGGATCAATTTTTTCCGCATAATAATCTGGTACCTTCTCTATAAACAATCCGCTACTTTCTGCTTCATGTTGTTGATAATGTCCCCACACATACTTAATCGTAGAATACTTTGCCTGTAAATAGCGGATAATAGCAATGTTAGCCTTTACCTGTGCCTCTGTCAAATCTTCTTTTCCATCAACGCCGCCAACATTTTCAATACCAATTGCACACCAATTATAACCTATTGCATGCCTATTTAACGCTGTCTCCGGCGTCAACTGATAAATAGTGCCATCTCTATCAACCAAATAATGCGACGCAACATTTAAACGTCCGCCGCCATCATCTGGCATTGTCTCACTATAAAAATACTGATAAACAGATTCAGCATCATTAGATACAGTCCAGTGGGTAATTACAACTTGCGGAACAATACTAGTTATATCCTTTCCATAATGCATTTGCGCATATTCTTTGATAAGCTGCTCTCGTTGTTCCGTCCATTTTATAGGTTTATGTACAACTTCCAACTTAGGTAATTCCCGCATTACTTGCTCTTGAACAGCAGTCTTTGGAGCAACTTCTTTTTCAGTATTTTCTTCTGCTCCCAAACAACCTAAATTAGTCCAGCAAAGCAAAAGTAACAAAGATAATGTTAAATATTTACTCATCTACTAAGCCTCCAGCAATGTTACATATCTCTTTTCAGTTGAATAAAATCCTTATACACCCAACCTTCCGTACCACCTGACAAACGTACCTTATACCAAGTCTCGCCATAAAGCTTTTTCACATTAACTTTATCAACATATATTGTTCCACTGCCATTTTCTAAATTCAGCTGACACTGATAAGTACCGCCATTTTCACCAGTTATTGTCACAGGCTGTCCTTTTGCAAGTCTTATATTCTGACCATTGAAGCCCACAACCACATTATCAGTATTAATCATACCAGCTCGCTCATCATCGCATGTCTGTACAGCAATAGCATCTAGTCCGCTATTACGCTTCAATGTTTTTATCACAGAACTACTGGTAGACGGCGCACTTCTCAAAAAAACATCATCGCCCTTAACATAGGCCATTTGAGGTTTAAAATCACCTGTTTCAAAGTGCATATACTCGCTGTTTAATCTGTCATATTCATAATAACCTTCTCTACCAATTTTAAATCCGGCTTGATAATCCAATCCATTAACACCTGCTCTAAGACCATCTACCAAACCGTTTATTCTTTTTTGTTCTGCTTGAAGAATTCTGATAAGCATTCTTCCCTTACGCGTATTTGCTTCACTGCTATTACGCAGCTCTGTTAAAGTATCTAATACTTCTTGCTCAACACGCATTGCATTGTTAAGAAGCTCTGTTTCACCTTTTAAATTACCTTTTTTGTTTATAGTATCATTAATCAATTTAGCTATGCTAGCTATGTTGCCATTATGTCTTTCTTTAGCATCTTCCATTTTAGGTATAATTGAAGCAGATGTACCAATCGTCGGCGGTATTGGAATATTTTTAGTTTTATTTGGTTGTATAAACACAAAATATACAGCAATTCCTAATACTAAAATACCTAAAATCATGCCAAAAATTATCATCATATTTTTGTTTATCGCAGTCCCACTAGGATTAACTTTAATAGGTGTTACAGGCTTAGGTGTTACAGGCTTAGGTGGTGGCTGTATAGGACCAGAAATTATAATACCACCACTCTCAGTTTTTACAGAATTACTCGTTTTATTAGCATAAGTAATGTTCTCAACAATAGCTTTATAAGCACTTGTCAATTCTCCCAGTTCTTTTACAGCTGCAGCTCGTTCTTCAGAATCCCGAGACAGCATTTTTCCCTGCACTTCTTTTTTCTTGGACATAAAGGCATTTTTGGCTTCATCTTTTGTACAGTTTTCATTTAATCCAAGCAAATCATAATAATCTTGCATGTACAATCCACTCCTCTACCTATCAAATTAACCAGAAATCTCTTCCTCATAATCCGGTTCTTCATACGAGCTATTGCCCCACGATGGTTCATAATAGCCGCCATCTGCCGGTGCTTCTTTTCTTACAACTTTTTCCTTATATTCTTGTGGTTTCACTTCTTTATCCCATTCAATTATAAATGCCGTAGTATTACTATTTTCTAACAAAGGCGAAAACGAACCAGCTTTCCAAGTAGCATTTTTATATTTGCGATATAACATCGCATACCTTTCATTACTTTCTTCCTTTGTCGGTTGCCCAGAATGCCAATTGGTAAATTTAGGCTTCTGCCCATTAGGTAATACCCAATTGCCATTAAGATCTTCATCAGTCAAGCCAAAATACGCACTGTCGTATCCTTGTGAAACCATGAAATCATACAACATTCTGCTCTTTTCTTTAGAATCAATTATTGCCAAATGACCACCTACACGATCTGCATATAATTCAGCTTTTTTATACCCAGAACGCAAATCAACAATTTGGTACATGCGATTATTTGCCAATATCGTCGGTTTAGATTCGCTAGGCTTAGTTTTATCTTTCTTTGCTATTTTTGGTTTAGATGAATGCCCTCCATTAGAAATGCCAACAGACTTTAATATTTTATTACCAAAATTTCCCCAATCAAATGCGTCAGCAGGCGTTGCACACAAACTGCTAGTTGTTAATGTCAAAACTAATAAAATACCACATATCTTTTTCATAATTAGCTCCTTCAATGCGTTCTTAATCTGAAAGTATCTATGGCAACAGGTACCACTTTATCATTTTCTAATTTGAAAACTACACCAAGCTCACCCTCACCATTGCCAACTCTACTCTCTTGAATACCATTTCTATTCTTTCTTGTATAATTAAATTTAAAATTGATTTTATAAATTCTATCTTTGAACGGATTATATAATCTATTATTATACTGTTCATTGCTTGTAACTTCAGTAATATCCATAGAATATATACCGCTTCCATCAGCTCTGTTGAAGAAACGCTTATATTGATCATACATACTGCTCAGTTTTGCTTCCGAAAAGCCTAATTGCAGATTCTCAAGGCTTTCATTTTTGACTGCCCCTTCTACAATTTTTCGCTGAATATCTTCAGATTGCTTCTCCATGTCCTGCAAAACATCTTTTTTCAAATGCGATTTCCAATAATATAAGACTGAAGATTTCGTATTAGGTGTTAAAATCAGCTTTGTTTCATAAGGATCGCAAAATGGTGCTTCTACCTTAATATTATGCTCGCCATAAAAAAGACTTACGTTATAATTATGGGTTCCGCGCTCAGTAGCAGTCGGATTTTTCATCAAAACTCCATCAATATAAAATTTCGCATTAGTTTCAACTTCAATATCTTGCACACTGACTAAATCATTATTGAGGATTTTATATTTATTGAGAATTTTATCCCATGAGCTAATAGGCTCAACTATTTCCAGCTTACCTTTAATTTCACTATTGTCTTTTAGCCTTAAGGTATACTGATATGCAGTCAATCCTTCAATTTTCGATTGGTCTACCATGGGTACAACATTTATATCAATTACTCCTTTAGAAAGTCGTACAACTAGCTTATCCTTGTAGGCACTAGGATTTTTCTTCACAAATTCAGCACTTTTTATGTAATTGTCTTTATTTACAAAATCATCCTCAGTTACAAATAAATATCCATAAGCTGCAGCATAATCCTGTTTGCTGAGAGCAGTCAAATACTTCTCTACTGCTTTTTCCGGCGTATTAACATAATTTTTAAAAGCACCAATGCCACACACTAGAATAAGCAATATCGCCAAAACGCTGAAAATATAGTTTTTATATTTGACAATTGCTGCCACTACGCCATTGTCACCACTATTGCCACCACCATATTCAGCATTGTTTCTTAAAGATTGTCCACAGTTTCCACAAAATTTCAAAGTAGCGTTATTGGCAAACTGACACTTCGGACAAATTAAAACATTATCAGCGATACGAGTTACATCATCTGGCTTAGGCGAAACGATAACTGTTCCACTATTACTATTCGTACCAATATTACCATCTTTATTTTTTTGCCCAACTTTTTCATCCACAGAAGCAACTGCCCCTTTATTACCATGCGTTATCTTGCTTGTATCTTCTATATCCTGCTTATCTTGCTTTGTATTATTGGTATTATCTTTGACCTGTATATCATGCGTTGCGCTACCGCTTTCCTGCTCTCTAACTTCCGCTTTTTTATTGTTGAGAGAAGTTATAATTTCTTTGTAAGCTTGCGTTAATTCCTGCAATTTGCGCATAGCATCCTGACGCTCGTAGGAATCCTTAGACAATAAATTACTTTGTAAAGAAGCTTTCTTGCTTAAAAATGCTTTTTTCACTTCATCTTTACTGAAAGTCTCATCTATTTCTAATAAATCATAATACTGTTTCATGCTCATCACCATTCCTTGCTTAATAATGTTTTAACATGGCTTCTCGTTCTTCTAACAAGTTGTGTATCCTAATATATTTATCATTAACTTCTGCATAATCATAGTTTTCATCAGACAACAATTTTTCTAATAAAAGCAATTCATTACAGATGAGATTTTCTAATTCTGTAATATTATCACTACCATACCCAAACTCTCCACATGCTAAAAAACGCGATTCTAAAATCACCGCTTTTTTATAAATCAACTTGCTATCATCATTACTCTTATTCAATCTATAATACTTTTCTGCTTGATTAACTATTCTAACCAACATTGCTTTTTTTCCATCTTCGCCAATAAGCAAATTACCGCTTTTCTCTTTAGAATTTTGAACAGTATATCCACACCAAAACAAAGAAAATAGAAAACCTATCGTCCATACCCATACTAAGATTTTAGTAAATAAAATCCTATAGAATTGTCCTAATACAATGTCAGCAGAGCGTAAAGTTGCAATTATATTATCTGTCCCACTAAAAAGCCAATCCATCAAAGATATAACCTTATTGTAGCGAGCAGGTAATATAACACTGTATAAGAATATACCTATTATAATCATTATTACAGGAGCAAAATATGCCAAATACTTATTTTTGCTTTGCAACTTTATCACCCTTCCTGATTGTTATGCTAACTCTTCTTTTTTACTACGAATTAAAGCCTGAACTGCCGGAACCTGATTACTCAAAATTTCACTATTCCCAGAAATCGAAGCAGCTATACGATTATTAGAAGCAACATTTAAGCTCAACCAACTAATTTTAGTTCTAGACCAATTTTGTTTGTTCACGCTCCATACATGAAGCATCTCGTCGCCATACTTCACTGCATCAATATCCCTGTACGCTACTTCAATAGTGTACTCTTCTAATATTCTTCCATAAGCAATATCATAGTAGCACTTATAAGCTACTGCCTGCTGCTCTGTAAAAGCAATATAGGTAAATGTCACTAGAGAGCAAATTATCTTGCCATCTCCACAATCCAAAAATACGTGCTCAGAAATTCTTTCTGGTTTACGCCAAAAACAGATTTTTTTCAAAATCCAAAGCCAAATCACTCTAATGAAAGAAACCTTTTCAATCTTTTCACCTATGTGAATACAACTGGAATCACTTGCATAACCACTGGCAATAATCGGATCAATCAAGCTAAATTCTTCTTCAATCAATCCCATGACATTGATAGCTCTGTCTTTCAAAAACTCAGCATCTTTTTGTACACAAGAATGGTACTGATCATAAACGCCAAAAAAAGCACTAAAATAGTATACCAACTTAGCAACTATCCATGCTAAAAACAAAACAAATTCTAAAGCCATAGCTAATGTATCTGATTTGAACATATAGGACAGTATTCCAATAAATATAAAGCCAAGAAACAACCACCCAACAAATCTTGGTTCTTCACGATAAAACGCTTTTACCAATACTGTTCTTACACTATCCTGTCTCATTTCCAACATAACGACAACTCCTTGCTTTTTTACTTAATAGCTAAATTTTCTTCCAGTTCTAGGATTTCTTCATCAGTAACAGCATTCTCCATAGATAATTTTTGTAATTCTAACGCTTTATATTTTGTACGGAGATGTTTTTTATCAAAAAAATCCTTTTGAATTAAATACAAAAAGTAATATAGCCTCCCTTCATCTTGTATACTAATAGCAGCTTCAAGCATCGCAACCGCTTTTTTTATTTTTGGCAACGTCTGAAGATATGGTCGCTTGCCATTCATCAAGCTTAACGCTGCATAATAATAGGCATTCACGTTTTCCGGATCAACCTTAATAACTTTTTCAAATGATTTTAGTGATAAATCGTACATGCTGTTTTTATAATGGCATATCCCTAAAGAAATCAATGTATCGCTGTCATCAACAAGACCATTAGCTACATTTTTCTTATACACAGCTATATGCTTAGCTATACCACCTTTCGACAAATTATCGCTATCTTTTATTCTTTGTAAATACACTGCCGAAAAGCAATGACCACAAACCTTATCAGCAATCTTAATTGGTGCTCCACAATTAGGACATTCATAGGTACAAACCTTTACATCACTCATAATAGAATTAACCTCTGCTATTTATTTACTTTACAACCACATTTAGAGCAAAATTGCGCATTGGGAACTAATTCATTGCCACAATTCATGCAATACATTTTTTCTTGAGTATTTTGTTTTGTTCCACAATATGAACAAAACAATGCATCAATAGGTAACTCTCTACCACAATGTATACAATGTTTATTATTGCCTGTATCATTTGCTTTTATACGTATATTAGAGGCTATTTGTTCCATAGCTTGATTAGTAACAGAGCCGACCATCATTCCGGCCCCTAATCCCATGCCAATTCCTGCGTAATCACCAATTTGTGAATCAGCCATTTTCTCTAATACATCAAATGACCTGCGTTTAGTATAAAAAGCATCTCCTAAAGCTAGTTCTTCTTTGTATTTTTGTAATTTAGCAATTTCTTCTTTTAAAGGAGATATTGATTCTATATAAAAATCTAATAACCTAATCCCATAGTCAGAAAAGTCTTCTTCTATGATTTGGAATAACTCATTTGCTATTTCGGTATAATAGCCTGTAATATCAAGGAAAGAGATTTTCTTTTGGTTTACAAACCTAGCTACAATCTCTTTAATGTGCATATTTACAATTCCAGAAAAGCATTTATTTACGGTTATATGATTAAACCCTGAATCTAAATTAAGACTACCAATCAATTTATTTAAGAAGACTCTGCTGTCATTTATACTTATTACATACGATCCAAAGGCTCGTAGCGACAAAAAAATGTTGTACTTAGGATCTTCAATGATGAAAGGCGTACTAGTTCCCCAAGTCATATTTCTGTTTTCAGTCTTATTAATAAAATAAACCTCCGCGGCAAATGGTGTTTGTGAACCGAACGGAAACTTTATCAATTTACCTAAAAACGGTAAGTTTCCACTGCTAAGCGTATAAGTACCTGGAAGAAAAACGTCTTGCGCCTGACCATTTTTTACAAATATAGCTTCTTGACCAGGGCCAACTATTAACTGAGAGCCTAATATAATATCTTCCTTTTCCCATTTATAAATTAACCACGGCTCGTTGTTATGAGTACCATCAAATTTTATTCTATTCAATATTGGCATTAATATCATCCTCTCTACTAAATTAATATAAGAATTGTATCGTAATACTAATAGTGGTCACGTTTCAAGCTAAAACCATTACCCATACTATTCATATTAATATTTTTAAGATGCGTTCCCATCATCACCCAATAGCTTTCTATCCTCTTATTTTCCTAACATAGTACTCACAAAAATACCTTCATCTGCTATGTATTCAGTCTATTTTTTAATAGGTGTCAAATACTTTCCTTCTACAACCATATTGTTAAAATTACTGTTATCAGAAGAAACAATGTAAGAATAAGCTTGTTGCTCAGGAGAAATCTTAAAATAGTCTTGTTTTAACACCATGCCATAGCTTTTACCATCTTTTTTTAACGAGCAAAAATAATCATCAGTTATACCTTCGGTACGCGACAAACTTCTATGATTTACTATAATCTTGTCACCAACAGCAAATTTTACATGTATATCTTTACCATCTTGCATATCTGTACCTGTAACAGGCTTTACTAAAGTAGCCACCGCATTAAAAGGATATTCATTTACCAATTTTACAGTAAATATAGTAGCTAACCTCTCATTGTCACTAGCATTAAAAGTTCTATGGATATTATTTGTAATATTATTAAAAGTAACGTTGTTTGCATTAAGAATACACTTCGTTCCTACTTCCAGCTTTCTATCTGCACCCGTATAATCTGCATATTGCGTTTGTTTTGCTATTACTTCATTTTTAGTTTCTCTATTTAATTTGTTCAACATACCTTGTTCAAAACTAACTTTGCTTTTAGAAACATCTGTCAGATGTAGTTTAGTACCAATATGCTGGTAAATAACATCAACAGGACTTCCCTTAGGAATATTTTTCGTTTTATAATAGTCTTCCTCTACCTTTTCTCCTTCCATATTTATATCAACATAAGCGAATTGATTAACAGAAACAGGATACTGAAAATCAAACAAATAATATCCTTTTTTATCTTTACCATCAGCTCTTTTTATTACAACATTAACTATATTTGTGTTATTATCAAGCGCCAATGCGTTTTTATCAAGATAATATTCCGTTTTTCCATCAACTGTGCAAATATATTCCCAATCTGCATTATTATCAATATTATCAAAACTCTGCAATTGAGTTAAAAATACTTTGTTCTCTGCAGCATTAATAACTCTCATAGTATTAAATGAATTTATACAACCTATAATTAAAAAGATAGAAAAAATTATTCCTACAATTGCATGTATCCATTTTTTGTATTTTTCTTCTAATGCTATTAATGTATCAATCCCATTACCATCGCTCGGGAAAAATACGGGTATCTCTACTTTATCCTGTGGTTCCAGCAATCCATTAAAATTAGTTTGTATATGCAAAGCGTCACTAACAACATCAACAGCTATAATTTCAGCAACTGCTCTCCCTATCCCCCAATTACCGTTTCTTGTATTTTTATTTATGTTACTGACTGCCTTATACGTAAGAAAACCAGGTATAATCTTATTAATAATCCAAGCATTTAAATTCCATATCACTTTAAGCCAAAAAATAGGAGCTGCTAAAAACATAATACACATAGGTATCAAAAATATATTTAATTTATAGCCAGCATAATTTACGATTAAATAAATCCCTATATTAATAGCAAAGAAAACAGTTGCATAAAAGAACGACTTATAAAAAACTATATTGGTTTCATATATGTCATCCCAAATTTTAATTTTTATATCACGGTAATTATCGCAATAAGCCCAAAGTCCAAAAGTTAGTACAATCCATACGATAATATCAAAAAAATTATTCACTAATGCTCCAAATGGACTATGCCAAAAATCAAAACTGGTTAATCCTGAGATAAAGCTAATTCCCATAAAAAGTAAGAGCATGAAACCAACGGAAATTTTTCTATAATAAAAGAGTTCTTTAAGCATGATAATACCTCGCAATCATCACCATGAATATAAGCTTCAATTTATCAAACCTATTAATTTGATTTGCCTAATTACTTTAATTCGTAATCTTATAAAATTTAGGAGAACCAATAACACTTTTCAGAATGAGACTTTCACCTATGAATACTCCGCTTAGTATGCGAAGATGATGCTATGTCATTATAATGTGGGACACACAGCGATTAGCGTTCGAAAAGCCAATATCTATTTGATGAATTACCAAATTTCATGACTCTTCCATCCTAATCAACTTAAGCTCAGTACGGTCAATAGTCAAATTGCCTCCCCATTCATTTCGCCATGTTTTATGAAAAGAACCATTAAAGTATATCCTAGCTCTACAATCTGCGTTACATACAAAATCGAAACGCTCTCCGATGTATACCTCTAATACCCATTTTACCCCCCCCACTACACAATAGCGTTTCTACGAAGTACTTGTCTATTAGTTCGCAAAGCATCGTCATATAGGGGTATCTCTTATCAATGCTCGTATATATCATTATGAAATTTCCATTATACTCTTAATTTTAACCAAATTGACATATATCTGACACATGTGACAACTTTTGTGACAGGCTTTTTGCATATTCAAGACTTTATTATTGTCACAAATTCATCTATAATATATATATTGACGATGAACTATTTTTAGGAAGGGTTTTGCTTATGACATTATTTGCAGATACGCTCAAAAAGTATCTAGAAACCAAAAATACAACAATTTACACTATCTCAAAAATAAGCGGTGTAGACAGAACAATGATACAGCACATGAAGGTTGGTAAGCGTATGCCTGCGAATGTTGCAGACGTAACTGCCATCGCCAAAGCCATGATGCTCAACCCCAGTGAAACAGCAGAATTACTGCGCGCCTATCATATATCACATATGGGAGAAGAAAACTTTTTCCGTCGTGAGCACGTCAGCAAAATCATCTCCGGTTTTTACGATATGAATTCTGCCGACGAGCTTGTGATTCCCACAGGCGTACAGGATATGCTCGATATGCAGGAACAATTAAAAACTATCAACGGTCAGGCTAATATCAATCGTATTTTGAAGGCGGTTTTGGAAATTGAAGCCAATAAAAAATCAGGCCACATCAAATTAATGGTACAGCCTGAATATCAATATATTTTTGATTGTCTTACTTCCATTGATTTTAACCGTAACAATACGCTTGTGGAAGCTATCATCGTTTTTGACAAAAACGAAGGACATAAAAGCACTACCTATAATCTTAACATCCTGCAAAAGCTTGTGCCTATTTTATTCCAATGCGAGGTTTTCCATCCTTACTATGTTTATGACAATGTTGATACGTTGTTCAACAACACCAGTATGCTGCCGTTCAAAATCATCACCAGTGATTTCGTGCTAGCAGTGTCCTATGAACAGGATAAGGCTGTGCTTTGCAATTCGCAGGATATGGTTGCACTTACCTGTGATACCTTCCAGAAAAGCCTCAGTGTTGCTAATCCTATCTGCCAAGCCTTCCATCCTACGCCGGAGGAATATTTGCAGTCTACCTTCCTCAGCGATGAGGAAATAAACGCTGAAGAAGTGCATGAGCTTTTCTACCAGCCTTGCTTCCCCAGCTTCTGTCCGGAGGATATACTTATGGACAGATTAAACAAGGATATTATACCGGCTGAAATGCAAGGTGTTATTGCTGCTTATTTTAACAAAATCCGTGCACAATACAGCACACATCATATTTCCTTTACGTTGGAGGGCCTAAACCTCTTTATGGAAACAGGACGCGTAACAGAAATCCCTGATTTCATGTACACCTACCTGACGCCGCCGCAACGTCTGGCGCTTTTAAAGAACATTATCAACAGCGTTGATGATGGCAGCTTCACGCCAAGGATTGTGCGCAGCGAAAAGCTCTCCGTGCCTTCGCCTATTTGCATTTGCGCACCGAGCGAGCAAAAGGTTGTTATTTATTACTTCAGCCCCAATAAAGGACAGTATATCTTCCATCTGCAGGAATTAAGCCTGGTACATGCATTCCATGATTTTCTGGTTTACCTGCCGGAAAGCAGTATGGTTTATTCTGAAGAGGAAAGTAAAGAGCTGCTGCATGCTGTCTACGATAAATACAATAATCTTTATAATTAATAAGTAACCCAATCGAGTAGGAGGGAATTTTGAATAAAATTCCCGACCTCTCACACCACCGTGCGTACCGTTCGGTACACGGCGGTTCAAATACCATAATGCTTTGGTCTTTTAAACTCGTAATCGACGGCTAACACACGATAGACACCCTTGCCTTCGGCTAACGCTTCCTGATACCGAGCGCGTAGTGGACTTTTACCACCTAGTTATCGCCCATGCTGGGCGCACCACAAAATCAGCCAATGAGCTTTTGCTCAAAGGCTGATTTTGCTTTTTGTAGGAGATGATGTATGAGTATACTTAACGGAAAATCAGTTATAAATAACAACTAATCTTCCATTAAAATCAACTATCTTGCTATCTACTTCATATACTTCTTTTATAAACTTTTCTGTTATAACCTCCTTGGGAGTACCATAATTAAACAACTTACCATCTTTAATGACAGCTATTTTATCACAATACTTACAAGCTAAATTCAAATCATGCAGCACTGCACATACCGTACAAGACTGTCCTTTTACGATATCCAGCAACTGCAATTGGTATTTTATATCCAGATGATTAGTCGGTTCATCTAATAACAAGCACTGTGGCGTCTGTGTCAAAGCGCGTGCAAGAATTACTCTCTGCTGCTCACCACCTGATAAAACTGAAAAATTTTCGTTTGCAAATGCTTTCATACCTACAATTTCTAAATTATTAGTTGCCAAAACTATATCAGTATCAGTATAACCTTCCATCAAGCCTTTGAATGGTGCTCGTCCCATTAAAACCATATCCAACACCTTAAAATCAAAGGCGGAATTGTTTTGTTGGGCAACAACAGCAGTTTTTCTGGCAGATTCTTTATATGACAGTTTTGTTATAGGCGTATTGTCAATCAATACTGCTCCTGACTTCGGTTTTAATACCCTGTACAAGCATTTCAAAAAAGTACTTTTACCACTGCCATTAGGTCCTATAATGCCAATAAATTCATTATTTTTTAAATCCAGGCTTATAGAATCAATTATTCTTTTTTCTCCAACTGAAAAGCATATCGATTTTGCTTGTATTTCCATAAAACCCGCCTCATTTACTTATAAGCATATACGCCAAACATTCCCTGTGTTTTCAGTTTTTGAGCCTGATTAATTCTTGAACCTAACGCTAAATCCATTGTTACTTTGCTGAATCCAGTTTTCAGAAGCAAATCAGCATCCCATAATGGTCTTCTATGATTACTGATATCCAAAGAATTCTTTATAGCATTACATTCCTCTATCTGATCACAGTCTAAATCACCATGCAGATCATGTTTAGATACACGCCCCTTAGCAGGTACCGTAAAATCTTTTTTGCCAAAATCAGCATCAAAATTAACTAAAATACCTTCCGGCTTTAGCACTCTGTACCATTCATGATACGCCTTTTCCAAATTTGGCAGCGTCCATGTCAAATTTCGTGTTATCAATAAATCAAAACTGTTATCCGCAAAAGGCAACTGCTGTGCATCACTAACCAAAAAATCGGCGTCTAAATTTAATTGATTACGTAAATCTATAGCAGAAGCTATCATGTTATCACATAAATCAATTCCTGTAACCAAATGACCGACGCTTGCCAGCAGCAGTGCCATATAACCGGAGCCGGTGCCAACATCAAGAATTTTCAACGCTGTTCTGCCACCGATAATCTGTTTTAATTCATTACTCCACAAATCATATTTTTCATTCTGCATTTCCGCAAAGCTCTGCCTGCTGAAATCATCACTACGCTGTTCCCAATAGCATTTTATTCTTTCCAAAATAGTCTTTTCCATATAGGCTACCTTCCTCAAAGATCTCTATTTACTGCCAAAGCTGTAAGTTTTTCTTATCATCATATAAATAAACGTCGGAGCACCAATTAACGAAATCAATAAACCTATAGGTAATTCTGCTCTAGGCAAAATAATACGGCAACATAAATCGCATACAATCAGAAAAATTGCACCAATTAATGCAGACACAGGTATAAGATACTTATGATCTGTACCTATAAGCATTCTTACCAAATGCGGTATAAGCAGTCCGACAAATCCCAGTACTCCAGAAGCATAGACAATAGTGCCAATCATCAATGACGTTATCAGCAGATATGACTGACGATATATTTGCAGATTATAACCTAACGTAATAGCCGTATCGTCACCCAAAAGCATCAGATTTAGTATTTTAGCCTGACTCCATAATAAGAATATACAAATTAAAATCAAAGGCACTAATTTGGATAATAAAGGCCAGTTTACACCAGCCAGGCTCCCCATCAGCCAATATGTTATTGTTTGTATTCCTTCCATGTTATTAGCAAAATAAACTATAAAGCTGGAAAAAGCCGAGCAGATAGCGCTTAAAGCCATACCTGCAAGCAACAGCTTTACCGAATTTGCAGGTCCGCCAAGATTAGCTATAAACAATACTAAGAATGAAATCCCCAAGGCACCCATAAATGCTGAAATGCCAATAAAATTTTCGCCAAGTGTACTGCCTATCCCTAACAAAACTGCTGCTGTCGCCCCCAAAGAAGCTCCTGAAGAAATTCCCAGAATATACGGATCTGCTAATGGATTCTTTACTATAGCCTGCATAACAACACCGCAAACAGATAAACCTGCGCCTACGCAAATCGCCAAAATAATCCTTGGCATACGCAAAAGCCAGATAATATCATACAACGCCCCATTCTCATCGTTAGATTTAATTCCGTAAACAAGATGATTTATTACTATATCAACAATGCTGTCTAATGGAATTTGCGCATTGCCATAGCTTAAAGCAAGAAAAAAGCTTGCTATAAGAAGCAATATCAGGCATAAAAAAAGTAAGATAAATTTATTCTTTGTCATATTCACTACCTTGTATTAACCCCTTTGAAAAAATATCCACTGCATCGTCAATACGTACACCAGGACTTCTTATTGTATAAAAAGGTATGCAGTAAACCTGCCTGTTTTTTATACATTTAACATTTCGCAGAGCAGGATTGTTACAAACTGATTTAAGCAGCATATTTTCATTTTCAGGCGAACATTGAAGAAAAATTACATCAGGCTGGCTAGTTAAAATTTCTTCATAGCTGATATATTCATTTTCTCCCACAGCTTCCTGTTGCTTGCCAATCACATCTGCTCCGAGTCTCGTTAAAATATCTCCTGCTAATGTTCTTGGTGTATAGATTGTTATCGTTTTACCAAAATTGCTGACTACCAATACTTTTAAACGTTTCTTTGCAGCAAGCTGCTGTCTGTAACGCAATATTTTGTTATTGATGCCTGCTGCCAGACTTGCTGCCTTAGCCTCATTGCCGACAATTTTTCCTAAATCTGTAATATATTGCAGTTCATCTTCTATTGTATGATGCGCTTTAAATTCAGCACCATTCATAAGATTCATATAAACATTAACATTTCGTTCTTCCCAAAAGCTGCTGGTACCAATCGATCTTCCTTTACCTGTAAAATCGAAAAGCCAGCCTGCTATAAAATCCGGATGCATCAACAAAACATTTTCCTGAGAAAAAATCTGCGTTTGTCTGACAGGAATCCTTTTATAAGCTTCCAAATATTCCGGATTTAAATGCTTTTCATTATATACTCCGGCAACAGCAATAATTTTGTCACCGGCACCTAAAGCTATAAGCGTTTCTATAGAATTCTGCCATAAAGCAACTATTCTCTGCGGATGCTGCGTAAACTTATATATATGTGGTTTCATTGAGCTATCATAATTTTCAATGCTAAAAGCCACAGCTTTATCTGAAGCCGGATGCCTATCAGTTTCTATTGATTTACAGCCACTAATAAACAAGCAGCATAGAAAAAACATTAAAATATATTTACGCTTCATACTGATACAAATCCTCTTTTGAAAGATTCAGGCAGGAAAACACTCCTGCCTGAATTACAAAGCTAATTAAAATTTAAAGTTTGCTGTAACCATAAAGTTTCTAGGAGCGCCAAGGCCAACACTGTTATCACCGCTAGCGTACCAATAATTCTTGTTGAAGACATTATAGCACATAGCTGTAATAGTAGCATCATAACCGGCAATCTTGGTGTCATAGCTTGCACCCAAATCTAACAAAGTAATGGAAGAAATACCGATTGGCATTGCATAGCTGCTGGTATCATGGATACGTGTCTTACCGGTATAATTTAGACGACTGATGAATTTCGTAGCTTTATCAGGTTTATAAGTTAAAGCCAGGTCTCCGCTCCATTTGGGAATACCGCAAACCTTGCGTCCATCATTTTTTCCGCCCTGAGTTTTGCTTTTTTCTGCATCCATATAAGCAATACCGAAAATCATATCCCATTTATCACTTAAAGCACCTACTGCAGAATATTCAATTCCTTTATATTCATTTTCGCCATTCAAAGTGTACCAGAATTTGCTGGGATCTTTGCTGTCAGGAACAGTAATACTGCTTTGCTGAGTATTTTTAAAAGCACTTAAAGTATGCAGGAAAGCACCGCTCTTCATTTTTACACCAATCTCATTCTGTTTGGTTTTAGAAGGAGGAATAGTGCTGCCCTCATTCAAATAACCAGGTGACACTACGCCGCCTTCACTGAAGGTTTCTGTATGATTAGCATAAACAGTGGTATTCGGATTTACTTTATAGGTCAAGCCCCAAATCGGAGAGGTTGCAGAGCTTTGATCGCGTCTGCCGCTCGCAGATTTGTCATCATTATGAGAAGTGTCAACGCTATGATGATGAACACCGCCTGTAATAGCCAGCTTGCCATCCTTAGTTGTCAAAGTATCAATCAGGCTCCAGCCTGTCATAACTGTTGTATATTGCTTGGTAACCGGATCCCAGGTAATATTCGGTTTCGGAGTAGTGCATCCTGTATAAATGTTGCCACTGACAGAATACTTGTTGGAAGCAGTAACATTATTAACACGTGCTCTGCGGAACCAGCTGCGGTCAATATTAAGCGCATATTCATTTTTGAAGTTACCGATATCGAAATTACCCTTTAAGCCAGCACCAAAGTAATGTGTAGAATGATATACCGGCATTTGGGTATAAGTGCCTTTATAATTGCCTTTATCGTCAATAAGAGCACGGCCGGACCATTGTTGCAGCCAGCTTGTATAATCTTCTTTATGCCAGCCTGCATTAACAAAATAACTCATATTATCGGCAAATTTCTGCTCATGATTCAATACAGCAGTCCAGTTCTTATATGTATCATTAGACCATGTCGGTGATAAATTCTTTTTATTATTAGGTACTCCCGGTAAAGAATTCATGTTACCTGCAAGATTAATTGTATTAGAACGGCCGTCTTCATTATCATAATCGTAGCCTGCCAGCAAATTCGTATTGCTGTGCTTGCCGACTCTATCAAGGTTAATATAAACATTGCGCTGTAAATCATGGGTACCTTCAACGGACAAATCGCCGGATGCATTCATAGCATTGATACGAATGCCATATTCTTTGTTTTTGCCAAAGCGTTGGCCTACATCAATACTCTGTGTCAAATAATTATTAGTGCTCCAGCCAAGCTTTAAATCTGCATTAGGCTCAGCCTGAGCCTTTTTGCTTACCATATTAACTACACCGCCGGACTGGGTAGACATGCTGGTAGACATACCGGTAATACCGATTGAAGGACCTGCAATAACAGAAACAGTATCAACAAAATTATAAGGCATCTGCATCTGATGGCTCATTCCCGGTACACCATTCAAGGTCCATTTCATGCCATGAGAGGATAAGCCTCTGATAGATACGCTGGTATCCATAGAACCATGAGAAGCTCTTACAGCGGGATCAAGAGCCAAGGTATCCAGCATACCTCTGCCAGGCTGAGAATATATATCTAAAGCTTCCTTGGTAAAGGTAACCTCATGCAGAGGAACATCCAAGGTATCCTTTTCACCTAAAAACATACCTACTTTTTGTCTTGTCTGCATCATGCCGCCGGCAAGATTTCCGCGTTCAGCCTCAACAACAACCTCACTTAAATTGTATTGATTCATTTTTTCAGCAGCATATGCTCCGCTTACTGCAACAGTACTCATTAAAACTGATAATGTTACTGCTGTACTTAATAATTTGCTCTTCTTCAATTCACGATACACCCTTTCTTGACTTCATAAAAAAAGTAATATGATTTAAGCAAATACCTTACTCATCAAATTGGTAATTGCTTTTATTAGTAAACAATGTTATTATAAGGCTGTGAGTAACTCACATGTCAAGGAGGTTTTTCCAAAAATGAAAAAAAATAATTACCTCACCATAAAAGAATTCAGTAACCTTACACATACACCTATTGATACTCTAAAGCATTATGACAGAATCGATTTGCTTAAGCCAGCTTATATAGGAGAAAATAATTATAGGTACTATCTGCCGGAGCAGGCATTTTTATTAACCCGCATTCTGTTTGGTGTAAAAGCAAAGGTACTTCTAAGTGAAATCAAAAGTATTATTCTTGATGATAACCCGGATAAATCTTATAATCATTATATCCACATAAACGATAATCTTCAACAGATGATAAATGAACTGCAGGCTATCCAAGGCACCATTGCAAGTCTGAAATACTATTATGATCTGGCAATCAAAAATCCCAGAGAAAAACTATTTATCAATTACTTTCCGGAATGGTTTATTATCTGTTCACCAAGCCTAAGCCTGAATACAGTTGCAGGCAGTGCAGAATCCAATATTGCTGATAATCTGTTTATCAGAGGATTTCATAACGGTATGTGGCCTCATTACCAGTTAGGCTGCATGTATACTGAAGCAAATATAAAAAATAATTCCTTTGATAAGCCAACCTATTGTCTTAAAGTAGACCATCCGGAAGAATTCAATCCTGATGAGATAGTTTTTGTCCCCAACGGAAAATATTATTGCTTTCTTATCAATGTTGGTGGGAAGGGTTTGAGAAGTGCAGTAAATATTTTCCTGCAAAATTTAGCTAAGGAAAAGAAAAAAATTCAGGGCAATATCTTTATCATAGACGTTATTAATAATTTTATCACTTCCACCCCAGAAAATTACTGTACTATGATTTACGCACGCCAAGCAGACGAGGATAAATAATTATGACTACCGAACTTCCAATTGCCGTAATCGCATTAAAGATTAACGCGCAAACATCCATCTCCAATTTCAGAAGAAACCCAGACTTCTTTGCCAGCTTTTCATTCTTTTATAACAAACTATTGATGGACCTATATGAGCATCCTGCATTTCTGGAAATAAAGCAGCAGGACAACAATATCATCATCATTTGGAATTTTAAGGAAGCAAACGCTGAAAATATTCTGGAAAAGCATAAAACAATACACAAAATACTACGCGAAACAAATAAAAACTTTCCCCGCTGCCCTATAAACTACCTTATAGTTTTGGAAGCTGGTATTTGCAATATTATTCAGCTGCAGCATAATAGTAAAGCTCCTGCCTTTATTATGCAAAGTGATATGATAGAACGCACACAAAAAGTTATCTCCCGTATTGATGGAGCTAACTACCCACAAATCATGTTTACCCATGATTTTTATAAGCTTTTGCCTGCTGAAGTAAAAGAAAAAGTCTTTTATCCTTATTACTTCTTTCACATATGCTGTTACAGCTTTAAACCTCATCATTAAGTAAAATATAACATCAACGAAGTTGGGACAAATCAACTTCACAAATTAAAGAATCGCTAGAGTTAAGTATTTTTTATTTTTTTGCACTAAAAAACCAGTGGGAAATTACCTGACGGTAAACCTCCACTGGTTTTTCTGTTCAAGGCTGGTTTTGTCCCAGCCTCGTTTGTTATATCCTATGCAATTTTACATTTCCGAGAATTGGTCCTTGCCTACGCCGCAAAGAGGGCAAACCCACTCTTCCGGTACATCTTCCCAGGCAGTGCCTGCTGCAACACCGTTATCGGGATCGCCAACCTCAGGATCATACACATAACCACAAACGTCACATACCCATTTTGCCATTAACTTCGTCCTCCTCTTGCCATAGCCTGCGCTTTTAAGAAAGCTAAGCGCGAGCTACATAATAATTATTATTTTTGACCTATAATTATTATAGCATAGTATACGAAGATATTCTGCAAAATAGCTGTGAACCTTTTACTGCAGCGCCTGCTGCTTTTCCGGTAAATCCAGGCGGAAAAAGTCGTACAGCGTCTGCGCCGCCGCATGATTCATGCCTTCTACCGCAGCCAATTCTTCAACACTTGCTGCACGCATAGCGTCCAACGTTTTGAACGCCTTCCACAGCTCCTGCCGACGCTTAGGCCCGATGCCCTCCACATGGTCGAGTACGGAAACAAGGTTACGCTTACCGCGCAGCTTGCGGTGGTAGGTAATAGCAAAGCGGTGCGCCTCGTCGCGAATGCGCTGGATGAGGTGCAACGCAGCGCCTTCACGGTCCAGCATGATGCTTTCGCTTTGGTGCGGCTTAAAGATTTCCTCCTCGCGCTTGGCCAGGCCTACAACCGGCAAATCGTCAAGGCCAAGGCCGCGAATAACCTCCAGCGCCGAGCTCAGCTGCCCCTTGCCGCCGTCGATAACCACCAGACTGGGTAAATCCTCATAATCACGGTAACGGCGGTAGACAACCTCCTGCATGGATTTGAAATCATCAGGCTTGCCTTCTGCCGAAACGATTTTATACCTGCGGTAGTCTTTTTTGCTGCTGGTGCCATTGCGGAAGACAACCATGGAGGCAACGGTTTCGCTGCCCTGCGTATGGCTGATATCGAAGCAGTCCATGCGCTCCAGGGGATGCTCTAACCCCAAGGCCTGCTGCAGCTCTTCGGCTGCCTGCAGGTCATTTTTGAGCGACAGGCTGCCCTTACGCAGGCGTTCATTCAGCAGCTTGACAGCATTTTCATTCGCCAGCTTCAGCAAATCCTTTTTCACGCCGCGCTGCGGCAGCAGCAGCTCCACCCGTCGCTGCGCCTTATCCGCCAGCCAGGTTTCAATAAGTTGCTTTTCGTCCTCCTCCGGCAAATACGGCATCACCACTTCCTTGGGAATAAAGGTCGCTTCATTATAATATTGCTTGACGAAGGCTGTCATAACCTCCTGCGGCGTATCGCCGCCGTCAGGCATAAAGAAGTTATCTCTGCCGATGAGCTTACCCTTGCGCACGAAGAATAACTGCACACACAGGCCTGTCATATCCTGCCCCAGGCCGAAGATATCCATATCGCCGCCGTTATTGGTAACAGCCTTCTGCGCCTCATTCAGACGTGCTACAGCCTGCAGCTGGTCACGCAGTCTGGCAGCCTCCTCAAAGGCGTAGTTATCCGCTGCCTCCTGCATCTGCTGCTTCAAATCACGCTCCAGCTCCGTGGTGCGTCCGTCCAGCACCATGCAGACGGATTTAATCATCTTGTGATAATCCGCCTTGCTGATGTAACCGGCGCAGGGCGCAAGGCAACGCTTAATGTGATAGTTAAGGCATGGTCTGTCCGGGTTCATTTTGCGGCAGGTGCGCAGGGGAAACATGCTGCGCAGCAGCTTTACCGTGGCATGCATGGCACCGGCGTCGGCATAGGGTCCGTAATAACGGGCACCGTCACGCAGCTGCTTGCGCGTCACATATAAACGCGGGAAATCCTCCTGCAGCGTAACCTTAAGATAAGGATAGGTTTTGTCGTCCTTCAGGCTGATATTGTAACGCGGGCGATATTTTTTGATTAAGTTGCACTCCAAAATCAGCGCTTCTACCTCACTGGAGGTTACAATCGTTTCAATCTCCGCTATTTTTGCCACCATCGCCTTAACCTTCGGCGTATGGCTGGCCAGATTACGGAAGTAGCTGCGCACGCGGTTTTTCAACACTACGGCCTTGCCGACGTAGATAACCTTGCCGGAGGCATCGTGCATCAGGTAAACGCCAGGCTTTTCCGGCAGTACGGCCAAGGCATTTTTTATATTATCGCTAAAGCCTGCGGCTAATTCTGTCATACATACCACCCGTTCTTTTTCGCCTTAGCCAGCTCCTGCTTAATGTACTGTCCGGTGTAGGATTTTTTGACCCTCGCTACCTCCTCCGGCGTACCGCTAGCCACCAGGGTACCGCCCTTGTCGCCGCCCTCGGGACCGAGGTCTATAATGTAATCCGCCACCTTGATAACGTCCAGATTATGCTCGATTACGATAACGCTGTCACCGCCTTCTACAAGACGCTGCAGCACATCCAGCAGCTTGTGCACGTCCGCAATATGCAGGCCTGTCGTAGGCTCGTCCAGGATATACACGGTGCGTCCCGTACTGCGGCGCGAAAGCTCTGTTGCCAGCTTTACGCGCTGTGCTTCGCCGCCGCTCAGCGTCGTCGCTGCCTGTCCCAGATGAATGTAGCCAAGGCCTACATCCTCCAGCACTGCCAGCTTGCGGTAAATGCGTGGCTGGTTCTTGAAGAACTCGCAGGCCTCGCTTACCGTCATATCAAGAACCTCAGCGATGGATTTGCCCTTGTAATGCACCTCCAGCGTATCGCGGTTATAGCGTGCACCGTGACAAACCTCGCAGGGAACGTAAACGTCCGGCAGGAAATTCATCTCTATCTTATTCATACCATCGCCCTTGCAGGCCTCGCAGCGTCCTCCCTTCACGTTAAAGCTGAAGCGACCGGCCTTATAGCCGCGCAGCTTGGCCTCGTTAGTCTGGCTGAACAGCTCGCGGATAAAATCAAAGACGCCGGTATAGGTTGCGGGATTGGAGCGCGGTGTGCGTCCAATCGGGGACTGGTCGATGTTGATAACCTTATCCGTATATTCGATGCCCTCGATGCTGTCGTGCTCCGAAGCTCGCAGACGCGCACCGTTGAGCTTGGCAGCCAGGGAGTTATAGAGAATATCATTTATCAAAGTGGATTTGCCGCTACCGCTCACGCCTGTTACTACGGTAAAGACTCCGAGCGGAATGCTGACATCAATATTTTTGAGATTGTTGGCGCGGGCACCGTGAATCGTCAGCAGCCTGCCGTCACATTCGCGGCGATGCTTGGGAACCGGGATAAATTTGCGGCCGCCAAGATATGTACCGGTAACAGATGCAGGCACCTGCTTGATTTCTTCTACCGTGCCCTGGGCCACCACTTCACCGCCATGCTCGCCTGCTCCCGGACCGATGTCGATAATCTGGTCGGCAGCATACATCGTTTCCTCATCATGCTCGACAACAATCAGCGTATTGCCCAAATCACGCAAATGCTTGAGTGTTTCCAGCAGCTTGCCATTATCGCGCTGGTGCAGGCCGATGCTAGGTTCGTCCAGAATATACAGTACGCCTGTCAGGCCGCTGCCTATCTGCGTTGCCAGACGGATGCGCTGCGCTTCGCCGCCGCTCAGCGTACCGGCGCTTCTGTCCAGCGTCAGGTAATCAAGACCGACATCGTTAAGGAACTGCAGACGCGCCACAATCTCCTTCAGCACCTGATGCGCAATTATTTGCTGCTTCGGCGTCAGCACAAGCTTTTTAAAGAACTGCAGGCAGTCGCGCACCGTCAGCGCCGTAACCTCGCAGATATTTTTGCCGCCGATAAGAATTGCCAGAGCCTCTGGCTTCAAGCGGCTGCCATGGCAGGCCGCACAGGGAGTGCTCGTCATAAACTCCTCCAGATCCTGACGCATAGCATCGCTGAAGGCTTCACGATAGCGACGGCGCAGCACGTTCAAAATACCGTCAAAGGTTGTGTTATGCTCCTTGACCTCACCCTGCAGGTTTTCGTACAGGAACTTAAACTTGCTCTCGCCGGCACCATCCCACAAAAGCTGCTGCATCTCGGGCGAAAGCTCATTCCATTTGGTGTCGTAGCTATAGCCGTAGGCAGCAAGCACTGCGCCCAGCTGCTTCATAAAATAGGAATTCAGATTGTTGCTGAAGCAAGCAATGCACCTGTCGGCAAAGCTCTTGTCAGCGTCAGGAACTATCAAAGCCTTGTCAAACTCCATATGCATGCCAAGACCGGTGCAGTCCGGGCAGGCACCGAAGGGATTATTGAAGGAAAACAGGCGCGGTTCAATCGCAGGCAGGCTGATGCCGCAGTCATTGCAGGCGAAATGCTCGCTGAAAAGCTGCGTTTCCGTTGCTTCTCCCAGCGTTGCCACCTCTGCAAAGCCGTCTGCCAGCTTCAGCGCCGTTTCCACGGAATCCGTCAAACGCTGCCTGATGCCTTCGCGCACCGCCAAGCGGTCGATAACTACAGAAAGGCTGTGCTTCTTGTTTTTCTCCAGGCGGATATCCTCGTCCAACGTGCGCACCTCGCCGTCAATATACATACGCACATAGCCTGCACGCCGCATATCGTCGAGCACACGCATATGCTCACCCTTGCGCCCGCGCACCAGCGGTGCCATAACCATAAAACGGGCTCCCTGCGGCAGATCCAGCACCTTGTCGACTATCTGCTGCACGCTCTGCTGCTCAATGAGCTTGCCGCATTTAGGGCAGTGCGGTTCACCTGCGCGCGCGAACAAAAGACGCAGGTAATCGTATATTTCCGTGACCGTACCTACGGTAGAACGCGGATTGCGGCTCGTTGTCTTCTGGTCGATGGAAATTGCCGGGCTCAGGCCTTCGATGTAGTCCACATCCGGCTTGTCCATCTGTCCCAAAAACTGGCGGGCGTAGGCCGAAAGTGATTCCACATAGCGGCGCTGGCCTTCGGCGTAAATCGTATCAAAGGCCAGGCTGCTTTTACCACTGCCACTGAGGCCTGTGATAACTACCATTTTATTGCGTGGTATTTCTACCGTTATATTTTTCAGGTTGTGCTGTCGCGCACCCTTAACAATTAAAAATTCTTGCATATGTTTTACCTCTGTTAAATCATGAACGAAGCTTCTAAAGCTGTTGATATCGATAGTATGTTTATATTATAGCACACTGCCAGGGTAAACGCAGTAAAATAAAAACCACCTCAGCCTCAAGCCAAGGTGGTTCAGCAAGCAAATACTATTTTACTTCTTCATAAAGCGCACGCACGCAGGCATCTGCCAACGCACCGATGCTGGAAACGCTGCGCTCCTGCAGCAGTCCGGATGCATCATAGCCCAGCGGCAGCTCGGTGCAGGCGGTCATTACAGGGATATCGCGCTCAGCCCACAGCTCCTCTACAAGCTCCTTCATAATAGCACCGGCCTTTGCCAGCTGGTTAGCCTTAACGCAGTTGATAACCTCCTGAGATTTGTCGCTCTGCTCCTCATTCGGGATATACAGCGTCAGGCCGCGCTTTTCGGCATATTTCTGGTACAGTCCGCAAGCACGTGTGCCTTTGGTGGACAGCATCCAGGCACCCTTTTCCGGAGAAAGCTCTTTGGCAGCCTTAACGGTTTCGTCAACGATATGCAGCAGCGGTACCGGCAATTCATCAGCAAACTGGTCGATAAAGAAATGTGCAGTATTGCAGGGAACAGCAAGCACATCAGCACCCATATCGCACAGCTGCAGCAAATCAGCCTTCAGCTTCGGCAGCGGAGATTCACCCTTGCCGAAAATTGCTGTGCCGCGGTCCGGGATATCGCAGTCACCAATCATATACACTACCGGATGCTCCTGGTCGCAGCTTGCCGGGCATCTCATAGTGAACTGACGCAGAAACTCTGCAGCAGCGGCAGGCCCAAGGCCACCGACAACACCTAATTTTTTACCATTCTTCTTCATTTTCATTTCGCTCATATATACCTCTTCTTTCCTGTTTAGCTTCACTGATATGATTAATAAAGTTCTTCTAATTTTAGCACAATGGGCTGGTATTTGCAAATATTGCCAGGCTATAGCCATATGCAAAAAACCGTTGCCGGCCACCCCGCAAGGCGACAAGCAACGGCTAACTTTTTAATTTTTATTTACTAAGCCAGGAACGTACACTGGAAGAAGCTCTTGTCTCTTCCTTATTAACCTGTACCTGTTCAGGTGCATAAAGCAGCAAATCATCGTTAATTTTTTTCACATCGGCATTTACTATGTAGCTTACGCCGTTCAGATAATCAAAAATGCGATATCTGAGCGCTTCGTCAACTGCATCAAAGCATACCATAATGGCACTGCCGTTCATCAGAGAATCTGCATACTCACGCACATCCGCAAAGGATTTAGGCGTACGCACCATAATATTCAAATGGCCGGATTTCAGCAGACGCGGACGGGTATATACCTCCTGCTGCTCTTCCTGTCCATCTGACCAAAAGAATTTCATTGCTGTATTTTTTAAACCCATGGCCATCAGCCTCCAAACCAAAACAGTTATTTAGACTATTATTCGCTGCCTATAGGCAAAAGTCCTGCTTAGTAATATTAATTGTAGCAGATTTTTAACAAATTGTCAAAAATTATGCCTGAACATTCTTCATACGGCCACGCATCTTACCGCGCTCCAGACGGTCCAGAACCTTCTTACGCATACGGATGCTCTTCGGAGTAACCTCAACCAGCTCATCGTCATTGATGTGCTCCAGAGCCTGCTCCAGAGAGAAGGTCTGAGGCGGAATCAGACGGATAGCGTCGTCACTGCCGGAAGCACGCATGTTGCTGACATGTTTCTTCTTGCAGGGGTTAACATCCATGTCGTCCTCACGGCTGTTTTCGCCAACCAGCTGGCCTTCGTAAATCTTTTCAGCAGGAACAACGAACATGGTGCCGCGCTCCTGAGCGTTGCCGATACCGTAGGAAGTGGTTTCGCCGGTTTCAAAAGCAACCAGGCTGCCACGGGTACGGCCGGGGATTTCCCCCTTATATTCTTCGTAACCGGCAAATACGTGGTTCATAATGCCGTTACCTTTAGTATCGGTGAGGAACTGGTTACGGAAGCCGATCAGGCCGCGAGCAGGAATCTTGAATTCCATACGCAGATAGCCTGCCATTTCGGTCATGTTCTGCAGCTCAGCCTTACGCAGGCCCAAGCCTTCCATAACAGCGCCCATGAAGTCCTGCGGTACATCGATAGTCAATGCTTCCATAGGCTCCATCAGCTTGCCGTTTTCATCGCGGTGCATAATAACCTTAGGTTTACCAACCTGCAGCTCAAAGCCTTCACGACGCATGGTTTCAATCAAAATGGACAGATGCAGCTCGCCACGGCCGGCAACCTCATAAGCATCGGGGCTTTCGGTTTCAGTAACACGCATGGAAACGTTGGTCTTAACCTCTTTGAACAGACGGTCACGCAGATGACGACTGGTAACAAATTCACCTTCACGGCCGGCAAACGGACTGTTGTTAACATAGAAAATCATAGACAGAGTAGGTTCGTCAATCTTGATGCCCTTCAGAGCTTCCGGATTTTCGCTGTCAGCGATGGTGTCGCCGATGTTAGCGTCCTGCAGACCGATCAGCGCAACGATATCACCTGCTTCAACCTCAGGCACTTCTACACGCTTCAGGCCCTGGTAGGTGTACAGACGGCCGATTTTGCCGTTACGGTTGCCTGCTTCGTCCATCAGGGTGATGTTTTCGCCGTTGTGGATGGTACCGCGAACTACACGGCCAACAACGATACGGCCTACATAATCATCATAATCCAGGGTATTAACCAGCATCTGCAGCGGTGCGTTAACGTCAACGTCCGGAGCAGGAATGTTTTCCAGAATTACTTTGAACAAAGGCTCCAGGGAATCGCTTTCCTCGTCCATGGACAGCTTGGCAATACCGTTACGGGCGGAAGCCAGAACAACCGGGAACTCCAGCTGATCTTCATCTGCATCCAGCTCAATGAACAGGTCCAGAACTTCGTCAATAACTTCATCAACACGTTGGTCGGGGCGGTCAATCTTGTTGATTACAACAATCGGTTTCAGGTGCTGTTCCAATGCTTTACGCAGTACGTATTTGGTCTGCGGCATCGGGCCTTCATAAGCATCAACCAACAGCAGTACGCCGTCAACCATGGTCAGCACGCGTTCAACCTCGCCGCCGAAGTCAGCATGGCCCGGGGTGTCCAGAATGTTGATTTTTACGCCGTTATGCATAACAGCGGTGTTTTTAGACAGAATGGTGATACCACGTTCACGCTCCAGTGCATTGGAGTCCATAACGCGTTCTTCAACGCGCTCGTTAGCACGGAAAACGCCGCTTTGCTTCAGCATAGCATCAACCAAGGTAGTTTTGCCATGGTCAACGTGAGCAATAATTGCTATATTACGAATATCGTTTCTAATCATTATTCCTTTTCTCTCCTTCATAAAAGACAAGAAAAAGGATGCTTGTCAAGTGCATCCTTTCACAGTATTACTAAACTATTTTATTATATGCTTTTTTGGGGTTACTGTCAATAAATTTGTCCTGTAAGTTACAGAAAAGCTGGTAAGGTGCAGGGCAAAGGGGTTAGCGGCAAAGCCTTGCATAAACTGTTTGCTAATAAAGTAGTATCTTGCTAAACGCAGGCACAAAAAAACCTGAGAGCTGAACTCTCAGGCTACGCTTGCTATGGCAGGGGCACTAGGACTCGAACCCAGATCGACGGTTTTGGAGACCGTTGCTCTACCATTGAACTATGCCCCTATGGAGCGGAAAACGAGATTCGAACTCGCGACCCCCTCCTTGGCAAGGAGGTGCTCTACCACTGAGCTATTTCCGCATTGGCGACCCGGATGGGACTCGAACCCACGACCTCCGCCGTGACAGGGCGGCATTCTAACCAACTGAACCACCGGGCCAATGTCAGTGTGTCTGACAGTTATATATATTACCATACATTTAACGTTTTGGCAAGTGTTTTTTGCAAAAAATTTTAGAAAAGCTTTTTCATCTGCCAAAGCAGGGCTTTTAAGCAAAAAAGTGTTGGCAGTCTTAACCTGAATCAGGTCAAAACCCCAACACTTATTTTAGAGAATCAACTATGCTTAGTATTCAGCTAACTTTGCAGCAGCCTCCGGGCAGCCTTTGGCAGCAGCCAGCTCGAAGTAGGTCTTGGAGCAGATTTTGTGGCCCATTGCCAGATATTGCTCGCCCAGCTTGTACATGTCTTGTGCGTATTCGATGTCCTTCAGCTTTGCAGCAGCCTTCGGGCAGCCTTTGGCAGCAGCTAATTCAAAGTAGGTCTTGGAGCAGATTTTGTGGCCCATGCCCAGGTATTGTTCGCCAAGCTTGTACATGTCTTCTGCATATTCCATGTCCTTCAGCTTAGCAGCAGCCTTCGGGCAACCTTTGGCAGCAGCCAGTTCAAAGTAGGTCTTGGAGCAGATGCAATGGCCCATTGCCAGATAATGCTCGCCCAGGTCGTACATATCTTGTGCATATTCCATGTCCTTCAGCTGTGCGATTGCTTCTTCAGAGCCTTTGGCAGCAGCCAGCTCCAGATAGGTTTTACCGCTGATGCAGTGGCCCATACCCAGATATTGTTTAGCAAGCATCAGGCAGCCTGCAACGTATTCTTTTTCTTTTGCTTCGGCAGCAGCGATTTCCTCATCGGTAACACCGGCTTTTTCTTTGAACCATGCCATGATAGCGTCCATATCTTCAGCCTTGTGCAGCACGCTTCTGAATTTATAGTCAATCACCTTGGTAGTATACAGGTACTCAACACCAAGATCCAAGTCAAAATAATCCAATCCGAAAAATGTCAGAATACCATCAATAACAACCTCTGCATTAGCAGGATCCTTCGCCAGCTTAGCAATTTGTAAATACTTTTCAGCAACAGTCGTCATTTAAAAAACCTCTCTTTTTCATTCTTTTGTAAGAATAATCAATTATTAGTTCCTTAGGAACCAATATAATCATATCACGATTGAAAATAATTATCAACTATTATATGGGAAATAGTGGGAGAAAGAGGAGGAAGGCGTTTTGCGAGGCGCTCTGTGCGCTACGCAGGAAACACCCATGGCGAGCGTTGCGCTAATTTTTTGATAGCTTTAATTTTGTTTGCAAATGCGTTTTCATATATTAAATATAGGTGCTGTAATGCGCATAATATAGGCTGATTTGCAAAAAGTGCTTGTCAAATTCTGTTCGATGTGTTATAGTAAATTTATCACAGGAGGCAAACGGTTTGCCAAAATGCTGTAAGGCTTGCGCCAAGCGCGTTTTGCTTTTGGCGGAGGCGTAAAAGTACCGCTCTTGTGAGCAATTTTGCTGTTTTTGCTATGAACAGATTTTTGATTTTCCATTGTAGGGCTTTAAGCCCGCTCTGTGAGCCGTATGTGAGCCACAGGGTTGAAGGCCAGATTACCGCTTACGGTTTTGTAACTGGTCAGATTTGCTTTGAAGTTTACGTTCATAGTGTTGAAGGCCTGATTACCGCTTGCGGTTTTGTTACGGGGAAATATTTACTTTGTCATAAGTCTGCCCCTGAGAATTAAAGGCCAGATTACCGCTTGCGGTATATGTTAAGAAGAGGCTCCCCTTGGGGGGAGCTGGCGCCCGCTAGGGCGACTGAGAGGGGACTGCTGTTTCTACGCTTGACAGTCACCACCCCTCTCCGCCTCGACAAGCTCGGCACCTCTCCCCAAGGAGAGGCTTTTTTAACGCTTTTGTTTTTCTTTTCTAGCTAAATTAAAGTCAGATTACCGCTTGCGGTTTTGTTACATTTGTTAAATCTTCTAACGATTATCGCTACTACAACTGCAGCGAAAGGCCAGATTACCGCTTGCGGTATAGTACGAAAAAAGACCTGAAGTCCCTATTCTTGCGGACCACAGGTCTTTTCGTTTGCGTAAAAATATATTGTGTTAGATAAAAATAAGGCGTTCTACCGCAGTTGGGTAGAACGCCTTGAGTATTTTTTACTTTATCATATAATCGCTGCAATATTCCTCGATGAGCTCCTCCAGCTGCCTGATATCCATCTCCGAATGCTTTTCGGCTATCTGCATCAGATGCTTCACATCCAGCAGGATACCCTAAATATATTCGCACTCCTTGTCCTGCCATCACCCTTGTTTTCCTTCCACAGTGCCACAGCTTCGCCTACATGCTCCCCTGCCCATTCGTTTTTCTCAAATGGCATGAAAAAGGCGTTGTAGATGACGCTGTCCAGATTTAAGAAAAAGGGACAAGGAATATTCAAAACATTAAAACACCTTCGGGATCATATGACATCTTAGTTCCAAAATGTTCTATTTTCGTATTATATTTAGCACCCAAATTGTAAAAACGCAGGCTATCCTTGTTTAAATCAGCTATTTTCAATAGTTCATTTTGTAAAAGAACATAGTCATGTGGTTCTACCAGGCATTCAAATACAGAATTCTGCACTCTTTGCCCATATTTTAAACACATTTTGGCAATCTTATTAAGTCTTCTCCTGCCAGCCGCATCCTGTGTATTAACATCATAGGTTACCAATATCAGCATTCTATTTTCCTCACTTCCATAAATAACTTGGATATTCATCAATATCGCCACGTATATATCTGGCTAGAAGCTGTGCTTGAACAAAAGGTATTAAGCCCCATGGTATTTTCTCTTGCAAAAATGGATGCATAATTATATCTTGCTTGCGCTTCTGCCATGCTTCCAAAAATATTTTGCGTCCGTCGTCCGTCAAAAGCACACTACCGTTTTCTTGTTTATTGAATGACTTTTCATTAATCACACGATTGTTAATCAATGTAAGCACAAACCTGTCTGCTGTAATGCTGCGAAATTCTTCCATCAAATCAAGAGCTAATGACAAACGCCCCGGTCTGTCACGATGCAGAAACCCAATATATGGATCCAGCCCGGCTCCTTCAAGTGCTGCAGCACAATCATTAGCCAAAATAGTATATGCAAAGGATAATAAAGCATTTACAGGATCAGTCGGAGGCCTTTTATTTCTGTTTTTAAACCTAAAATAAACCTTATTTTGCAATACAAGCTCGTTAAACTGAGCAAAATATAAGCTGGCAGCATCTCCCTCTAAACCTCGCAGGACAGCTAAATCTGTACATTTTCTTGACAACCTAGTCAAACGCATAATTTCGCGACTTGCTTGTTCTAAATTAGCTACATCAACAGTCAAAGCGTGGTCTCGCTTCGCCCGTTCTAAAACACTGTGTGAGTTATAAAGCTTTCCAACAATAAAATTCCTCGCTATTTTACAGCTAAGCTCTTCTGAATTGGAAATTCTATACTGTTCTTTACGTAACAACACATTACTATTATGGTTCCCCATTACTCTCGCTAAAAATCTTCCGCTAGGTTTATAAAAGCATACGGCTATACCATATTCAGCACACTTTCCCAATAATGCAGGACTCGCTCCCATATAACCAAAATATAAAATTTGCTCAAACATCCGCAATGGTAATTTTTTTACTACTGTACCTTCCCTATTTATTACAACATTCTCATTATCCAGCGATAAATAAATATCTTCACTTGTCACAAATAAAGTATTCATTAAATGTCTCATAATGCATCCTCATTTAAAAATTTTGCATAATAATCTGCTACATCTGTTTTCTTACATATAATTGGTAAGCAAATATCTTTTAAAGAGCATAAGCTACAGCCTTTTTTCGGTTTAACATTAGGCGTATACCCTCGTTTATAATAGTTATGCATTTCGCGAAACATAGATTCTACATTTTCACGCATAGAAGCAGTAAAAGTAATTTCTTCACGTCGATGTGTTTCATTATAATATAACGCACCTTTAGGTATATCAACATGCAACATTTCTTCCAAACACATAGCCTGACAACATAATTGCAATCTGTCCGCATCAATCAGCTTGCTCTTTCCACGCTTATACTCTATGGGGTAGGGTTGCCAAATTCCTTCGCGTCCATATAAAGTGCAGCCATTTTCAGACTTTGTAAACTCTACAACATCACATTGTCCTGAAACGCCTAACTTTCTTGAAAAAACGTTCAAGGAACGTGTAATTAGCAAATTGCCACGTTTTTCTATAATGCTTTCATCATGGCAACGTTCATGTACTATGTTACCTTCAATTGTTCTTACATTTTCCTGCCATTGATTCTCTATATGAATCAATGCCCATTGTCTGCGACAAAAACAAAAATGCTGAATTCCAGAAAGCTGTAAGAATTCGTCTTCGCAATACTCCATAAGAGTTCCCCTTTCCCTTTAGGCTCATCAGAATACGCCATTTACATTTACATTTACAAAACCGAAAATCAAACTGTGTTCAGGATTTCAATCCACGCTCCCTCACGGGAGCGACGGCGCGGGACCTGCCTGGTATAACCGGTATTATCGATTTCAATCCACGCTCCCTTACGGGAGCGACGGCGTATGAGCAATTACAATATGTGCAGGAAAAGCAAATTTCAATCCACGCTCCCTCGCGGGAGCGACGGCGAAGGAAACGCCTAAAACTATTGCCGGCATGATTTCAATCCACGCTCCCTCGCGGGAGCGACCCTCAATATATATAGTCTTAAAATAATTTTCAGATTTCAATCCACGCTCCCTCGCGGGAGCGACTGACACCATTCGACAGCCTGTCGATGGTTCATCATTTCAATCCACGCTCCCTCACGGGAGCGACGATAGACAAGAGTTTCATTACTGTATTTTTCAAATTTCAATCCACGCTCCCTCACGGGAGCGACCGCAAGCTCTATTATCCGGGGCCGTATCTGGCCGAATTTCAATCCACGCTCCCTCACGGGAGCGACATGCCTGTGTGCCTATCCTATGCACGGCATAGCATTTCAATCCACGCTCCCTCACGGGAGCGACACCCCGAATACCGTCTTTAATATCCTGCATGGAATTTCAATCCACGCTCCCTCACGGGAGCGACCAAAATTAGTAAACGGATTCATCAAGGTTAATCCATTTCAATCCACGCTCCCTCACGGGAGCGACAGGCCTTTTCTACGTCAAGGTAGGCATCTTTTGTATTTCAATCCACGCTCCCTCACGGGAGCGACATAAATTAAATAAATTAGAGGAGGAAGTTTAACATATTTCAATCCACGCTCCCTCACGGGAGCGACCTTCAAGTGCATAAGTACCGATTGTCATTGTCTGATTTCAATCCACGCTCCCTCGCGGGAGCGACTCAATTTATTTTTGGGAAATGAGGTGTTTTTGTATTTCAATCCACGCTCCCTCGCGGGAGCGACGGTGCTCCTGCTCCTGCGAGGCTTAATGATTACATTTCAATCCACGCTCCCTCGCGGGAGCGACTCAGCGTTATCATGCATTTACTAAGTCCTTTAGTATTTCAATCCACGCTCCCTCGCGGGAGCGACATAATTCAAGTTTACATGCAGTCTTCAACAATACAATTTCAATCCACGCTCCCTCGCGGGAGCGACAGCAAAAGAGCAATTTAAATTGCAACAAATTAAATTTCAATCCACGCTCCCTCGCGGGAGCGACAAAGCTGTTGGTGACCGTATTGCTTATTACTTTAAATTTCAATCCACGCTCCCTCGCGGGAGCGACCAAACCCATATCACAGTTAAACAATCCCTTATAATTTCAATCCACGCTCCCTCGCGGGAGCGACATCGAAAATTCTGTCATGGTTTCTAAAGCCATTATTTCAATCCACGCTCCCTCGCGGGAGCGACTGATTATTATCAGCCGTGAAAGTAGTACCACTAGAAATTTCAATCCACGCTCCCTTGCGGGAGCGACATAAAGCAGTTATGCAGATGCAGCTTGGCCTCATATTTCAATCCACGCTCCCTTGCGGGAGCGACACTTCGCCAGGCTTTCATGTTGCAACGCTATTATATTTCAATCCACGCTCCCTTGCGGGAGCGACAAGGTGACCGCGTTACCGGGGCAATGAAGTTTTTGACATTTCAATCCACGCTCCCTTGCGGGAGCGACGCCAAGATGCGATATCTTCTGGTGTATATGTGGATATTTCAATCCACGCTCCCTTGCGGGAGCGACGTTGCTAATTTTTTAGAGTATGATGAAAATGGGAATTTCAATCCACGCTCCCTTGCGGGAGCGACACCAGCTATCAACGACGAAATTTTTCTAACATCAAATTCAATCCACGCTCCCTTGCGGGAGCGACATCGCATTCTTCCGCGAAAGTTTGGTCAGCAAGCATTTCAATCCACGCTCCCTTGCGGGAGCGACTACTGCGCTCAAATAATGTTTGATAATAGCGAGATTTCAATCCACGCTCCCTTGCGGGAGCGACGTTATAGGTCAACGTGATGAAGCAGTTATGCGGATATTTCAATCCACGCTCCCTTGCGGGAGCGACTATTTTGGATTGCCTACTGGTGTACCTAACTTGATTTCAATCCACGCTCCCTTGCGGGAGCGACCAAATTGCTTCCATTTTTAGCCATATGCAAAATATTTCAATCCACGCTCCCTTGCGGGAGCGACGGGGCCTTTTTGCGGCCAAGGTAAAGCAGATGTATTTCAATCCACGCTCCCTTGCGGGAGCGACCTGCTTTTTCTGGTACGTGGAGAACGGCGGCCTTATTTCAATCCACGCTCCCTTGCGGGAGCGACGCTTTGGATAGGCGGCAACACCTACCAACACCGCATTTCAATCCACGCTCCCTTGCGGGAGCGACAGCAGTAGCTTTGACGCTATTAGCAGAAGTAGATATTTCAATCCACGCTCCCTTGCGGGAGCGACGAGCAAGGTAAGGTAAAAACTGATATCTACATGATTTCAATCCACGCTCCCTTGCGGGAGCGACAGTAACCGGGTTAATATTCATCATGCTACTATGAATTTCAATCCACGCTCCCTTGCGGGAGCGACGTATTGTAGCCATATGGCCAAAGCCGCTCCAGCATTTCAATCCACGCTCCCTTGCGGGAGCGACGGTCTTATGGATCATTTCTAATTTTAAGTGAGGTATTTCAATCCACGCTCCCTTGCGGGAGCGACTGTTAGGTGATTAAGCGAGGTGTTTGTAAAATGATTTCAATCCACGCTCCCTTGCGGGAGCGACATAGTTAGCAGAGAGAGCAGAAGCACCATTAACGATTTCAATCCACGCTCCCTTGCGGGAGCGACCGATAACATAACCAAATTCGCTAAATGACTTAGTATTTCAATCCACGCTCCCTTGCGGGAGCGACGATGACGGCAAAGTTGTTGTCCGCACGCCGATTGATTTCAATCCACGCTCCCTTGCGGGAGCGACCGGAAAGCAAGAGTGATAATAAAGGCACCTTATCATTTCAATCCACGCTCCCTTGCGGGAGCGACTTTTCTTGTATCTACTGTAATTCCTTTTATTCAAATTTCAATCCACGCTCCCTTGCGGGAGCGACCGCGGAGCCGGGTCATACCAATTAGTTACACCAATTTCAATCCACGCTCCCTTGCGGGAGCGACGATGCCTTGCTATGGCGTAAGTTATATACAAGCAAATTTCAATCCACGCTCCCTTGCGGGAGCGACCAGACTTCCGGTACTACTGATGTTAGCCCTCAGGCATTTCAATCCACGCTCCCTTGCGGGAGCGACTATAATTTGCAGATAAGGCAGATGCACCATTGACAATTTCAATCCACGCTCCCTTGCGGGAGCGACGTAGAAACTCCAGAACCAGAATCATCCGGAAAAATTTCAATCCACGCTCCCTTGCGGGAGCGACCCCAGCGTTATCATGCCTTTACAAAATCTTTTAGTATTTCAATCCACGCTCCCTTGCGGGAGCGACTGAACGCGGAATCTGCGCAGTAGGAACCTGTGAATTTCAATCCACGCTCCCTTGCGGGAGCGACGGAAGAGTCACCATATTCACCACACGCAAAGAACCATTTCAATCCACGCTCCCTTGCGGGAGCGACCTGAGAAACCTGAGCTTGCGTAATATCCTTTAAAATTTCAATCCACGCTCCCTTGCGGGAGCGACATGATATATTTACCTCTCATAGATATTCTAGCAATTTCAATCCACGCTCCCTTGCGGGAGCGACCTGCTAATGACTTAGCCACTGCCGCTTCTCGTCTATTTCAATCCACGCTCCCTTGCGGGAGCGACGCGTTTCTTATTCTTCCGGTTTAATTCGTGACCAAATTTCAATCCACGCTCCCTTGCGGGAGCGACAGCATCAAAAGAAAATACTTCTCTTTTCATTTAAATCAAGCATTTATTGCGAACTAGCTCAACTCAAATACTCAAAAATTTTATTTTGATGTGAGAAAACTTATAGCTTTCCCATTCTAGCTCAAGTTGCGAACCTAAGCTAAATTTTATGTTCCATATAACTTCGCACTGAATAATTCTGTACTATTTTTCCTCATGCCAATCAATATGCAAATAGCGGTTCTTTAATTCGTTATTTCCGTTATATAGTAAATTCTCAAAGAATTTCTCTAAATACAACGTAGTAGCATGAACTCCATTTTGTAAATCATTATAGTTTGCTCTAACCAAAGCATTACGAAAATACCAAGAATACTTAGCAAAAGCTTCATTACCTATGGAATATCCTAAAGAATTCAAATACTTTATGATAAAAACAGCAGTTGAGCGAGTGTTTCCTTCGCAAAAAGGATGTATCTGCCATATATCACAAGTAAATTTTGCTATATGCTTAACGATTTCACTCTCGCTAAGATTTCTATAAGAAAATCTCTTTTCAGTATTAAAATCATAGTCGAGTGTCATGGGAATGCTATCATAGGATGCGTAAAAAACACTTTTTCCATTCAAAACCCATTCATTTTTACTAATATTATAGGTTCTGACCTCTCCGGCATGAGCAAATACATTCGCAAAAAGGTTTTTATGTATGGAAATCCAATAAGCAGGAGAAAAGCTAAATGTTTTTTCTCCCAATATTGCAGCAATCCTACCTGCTACAATATCCGCTTCTTTCGTTCCAGCTTCAATAGCTTTTCTATCGTTGCATTCCTCATAATAACTACTGATTTTATCATTAGCTTCACTAATAGTGATTTTGCCTTCAATATTCTCTTTAGCCGTTTCCAGTAAGTAATCAGAAGTAGAAAGGCCATCTACTGCCTGTAAGCCAATTGCAGTCTGCCAGGCAACTGTTTTTTCTTCCAGCTTTGGTTCACCCAAACGAATATATTCATTTAAGTCTTGATACCAATCTTTCTGCATATTACATTCCTTCTTTAACTTCGGGAACAAGTCCAGTCAATTCATCAACAACAATATCATAATCATCTGCAGACAGTGCCTCAGCAATACCTTCCTTAAGCTTTACTTTAACGGAACGATGAACCTTAGCAGAAGAGTACTGGCCTTCCTTGCAATTATGCTTCCACCAATACAACTTAACAACTTCCATAGAGCCATCCGGACGAGCCGAAGAAGCATCATTTTCAAACAGAGTTAATAAACATTTTTTGACAACTTCAGCATCTTCATCTGTAAAACCAGTTTTCGTTGCAAGCTGAACATTAATGGCACCCTTAATTTCATACATACCAAACTTTATCATGTGCTTCATGCCCATTGTATCAGAAGATTTTCCTTCTTTGCCATCTTTATTTTCGCCATTGACACTTTTGGTAATTTGATAAGAGCATACTTCAACGGGATCAATGCTTACTGCCTGATGAATCGAGATAGGTCCTCTTACACCTACTGAAACACCTGCTGCTTCTTTATCTTTTTTATTATTAAATGCGAATACCTGTCCAAAACTACGCACATCAAGCCAAGTTTCACATGTCCAGGCAGCATACTGCTCCGGACTAACTTTATCACCTTTCTTTGCTTTCTTATCGCTCTTATCTTCTGCTAAATGTTTTTCTTCAAGCTTTTTAGCAATAAGTGCCGATGCACGATCGCTCAAAGAAGTAAAGCCATCATCGCTGCGATCATTAGACTGTACAAAAATAGGATATCCCAAATCCTGCATACGATTACGGATTTTACGCTTAATACATTCAGCTGTAATTTCACCATAACTGCCGTAATCAATACGCGGACGATTACCATTCAGCGGATCACCATTGGGATTTGCCATTTTTACACTTACCAATAATACAAAGTCAATTTTGTTGCTTAATTCTGCCATTTTACTTATCCTCCTCTTGTTTGTCTTTTTTAGATGTATATAAATCATTGCGCTGATCATAATAACCCATCAAATAACAGGGTTCCAAACTTTTATTGCGGATTTTATCAGCTGTTTCACCTATTTTTCCCATAATTTCGCCAATAAGGCCCAAATAGAAGTTTTTTCTTGTGTCTGGCAAATATTTCAAATAAGGTCTTAAAGCACCATTAATATTCGCTGCACCACTTTCCGGCTTAGCACAATAAAAATTCCACAATTTATCAGCATGAGTTTCCCTGATATCATTATCAGTATAGCCGTACCGGCTCTTCATTGCATCAATCTCTAGCTTTTCAAATACAGCTAATAATCTGCCATATAAATAATCACGATTCAATTTATTTTTATCAAGGCTCATATTCCATTCCTCCTTTTGGGCCTTATCATTATAATACTTTCTTATGACCGCACAAGCTACAGAAATTATCTTTTCATGATTTTTCTTATTGTAGCTTTTAGGCATTGAAGCCTTGGCAGTTAATGCCATTACTATATCATAAGGTATAGGTAGTTTCTCAATAAGACATTTAAACAGCCTCTGCATATGTTGTTTTAAAAGCTTATCGTCAACTTCAACTTTGCTATTATCATCATTGCCCCTCTGAACACCGAAAGCAAAACGCACTATATCATACAACAACGGGGATTGGATATTTTGATAATAATACCAATAACAGCTATTATACCAGCTATTAATTCTTTCAAAAAAATCAGATGCCTTTAATTCATTATAATATACCAATGATAATCGACCGGTTGTTGCTGCATCAAAAGCTGCAATAATTACATCCTCTTCATTAGGCAAATCATTTTTAAATCCTGCCAAGGTATTATATAATTCCTTGCAATAATCCGAAGGAATAAAAATTCTTTTCTTTTTATCGCCAAATATACTCTTATTAAACTTTGGTACAGGTTTTCCTTTAGGATTCCAACATAAAAAAGTTCTATCAGATACGCAAAAGCTAGTTTCGGAATTATTGGCCAACCACTGCAAAATCACAAACACTTTCTGAAATGTTGAATATCCCACACTGCTCGCCTGTTCGGCATCAGTAAAACGTCCGCGAAAAACAAAATTTGCAGTATCATTAGAAGAAATCAATTTAGCATTTGCCTGCATATTTACAATGCCTTTAGGAACCATAGGTGCAAGAATTTCTTGTTCACCAGAAATCATGCAAAGGTCCGTAATGAATTTCTCATTATTTTGCATCTGGGTATCATAATAAGAAGCCCATTTTTGGAACAGCTGTTTATCACGCCAACATTCTTCTACGTCTGTTCCCAAAACACGCCAACGCACCATGCATTGCAATGGTTCTACACCATTAATTTTTTTGTCAGCTATTTTGTTATTTTTATCCAATTCCAAAAGTTGTTCTCTTACTAAATCCTTGACAATAGTTCCACCATCAAGATACTTTTTTATAGCACTTAGTTTTATATCGCCATATTCTGATGATGCTTCCCAATTTGCTAACAAATTCATATATTCCTGATGCTTGTTGTTTTCTGTTGGAATCAGATAATCTAATTTATCGCTTAATGGATGCGCTGCCGGATTCTTGCCGGAACGACTACCGGATTCTATTGTTACAGGAATAATAGTTGGCTGCTCAAAAGGCACATTAGGATCTTTACTTTTTTTATCCAATGCTCTTGCACTTACAAATTCGCCATTTAAATTAATGCTTACTTCAATTTGTACATTTTTCAAAATATGCGAGATTGGTAACAAAGGCGATTTGCCGGCTTCAATCATTCCTACTAATGACTTATGGTATTCATATGTCTCATAGGCTTTATTAAACAAACTCATCTATTGTTCCTCCTTTCTCACATTCAAACTCCTTTAACCCTTTAAAATTATTCTTCTTATCTTCAAAAATTTTCATTTTCATCGGATGAATTTTCTTAGTAGCAGTACACTCTTGGGGACGAATAAATTCAATAACACCCTTTTTCATAACTGGTCGCCAAAAACGAACAGTCATGCAGTCCTTAGTTTCAGGAGAATAAAATTCATCCGGATAAGTAATACCATGATACATAACACCAAAAGCCAATTCATTAACATCATCATATGCCCCAGCACCATCACCAAATTTACAAGGCTCTACATAAGCCTGACATTCGCGTGTCCCCAAGAAGATATCTCGCCTGCCACCTTTTAATACCATACGTTTTGCAATATTATGATGTTTATTCTCATTGCGGTCACCTTCCAACTCAGGTCGGTTCTTATTCCATTCAAAATGCGCCTGGACTTGATAGCGGCAATTTTTCAGATATGTATAATAAGCCAAATCATTGCCAGTGCCAATGTACTTAATCGGACGTATACCCTTAACCTCTGTTTGAATCTGATTCATTACACGTACCTTATCAATGTACCAAATGATGGTTGGCTTCCAGTACACCGACATTAAAACACCTTTTAAAGCTTCATATGTAGGCACCTGATAAGAACACTTCTCTCCACCCACACGCATAATAGGATCACTAAAAAGTGCATAATTACCATAAACCTCAAATTCGACATTATTAGAATGCATATGACACCTCCATTGCTTAATAAAAAACTCCTTCGCCACCTATAGCATCTAAATTCAAACCAAGCTTATCATCATAGTAAGCAGAATCATTCAAGATATAGATGCCAAAATAATCATTATATATCACTGCTGCATCTTTTTTTAAAACATCTATCTGATATTGATAGCATGTAACAGTATATCCGGTTGCTTGCTTTATAAGCTCTTCAGCATATACAAGATTATACATAGCTTTCTCAGAATTCAGCTCGCTAATAACATCTTGCCCCTTCCCATAGGGCACTATCATTTCAACGGTATTATTATCAAAAACATTAAAATACTTTCCTGCCGTCTTTAACTGTTGCGCCAAAAAGTAACCATCTGCAACATCATGTTGATTTAACAATCCGTATAAAGACTTATGTAAATTAGGTACAAAAAAATCTTGCTCACCCTTGTTCATCATAGAGTATAGCTTTTTATAATAAAAGGAAATAGCTGCATCGGAGTTCAAGCTAGTATAATGCTTTTTTATTTTAACTTCCTGTAATAAACTTTCAGTAGCACTTTTTGCAGTTCTAATCTCTTTAAGCCGATGAAGTTTTTCTCCCAATAAATTTACAATGTAAACCGACTCTAATTTATTTTCGCCATTTCTATTGCATCTTCCTGCTGCCTGAACAACACTATCCATTCCAGCCTGTAATCTAATGACACAGTTAAAAGAAATATCCACACCAGCCTCAATTACTTGAGTTGCCACGCAAACTATTTGTTTAGGATCTGGCAAGCTTAAATCTTTTTTCATCGACTCCACTATCATTTTTCTATGCTTTGTACACATCGAAGCAGATAGATGATACATTGGAATCACACCGCTTACTTCAGCCTGTAAACTCTCAAATAACTCTTTAGCCTCTCGTTTTGTATTGCATACAACTAGAAGGCTTTTTTTGCTCCTTATTATTTCTAAAGCAAAATCAGATAACTCTTCCATGCTCATAGAACCCTTGTCAACTAATTCCACACGTTCAAAAACCTTTAAAGTTTCGGAGGGCAACGTAATCAAATCACTAACCCCGCTTAATAATTTATGCTCAGCATTTTCAAATGACGGTTGGGTAGCGGAACACAAAATAACAGTTGCGTGACATTTTTTCACAAGAAAGTTAATAGTTAAATTAAACAGCGTAAGCATTTTGTTTGGCAAAGACTGCACCTCATCAAAAACAATTACACTATTACACAGAGATGCAAAACGTCTGACTGAACTGGTTTTTCCTAAAAACATGGTGTTTAGAAGTTGCACCAATGTTGTTATCACAATAGGATTATCCCAGGACTGTATAAGCAACTCTCTCTTATTTAATTCCTCGACATCATTGTTTTCATCATCAATGACATTAGAATGATGCTCTAAAATAATACTATCATCCTGTACTGCTTTTCTTATTTCCTGTGCATTTTGTTCAATGATGGACAGTAAAGGCATGACAAAAAACATTCTTTTTTTATGATATTTTTTTGCGTGTTCCAAGGCATAACGCAATGAACTTAAAGTTTTGCCACCACCAGTCGGAACATTTAACCTGTATACTCCTTCAGGTTTTTGCGCAGCAACAGCACATGCAGCAGAAATCGCCTTACGTGCTAAATCTATATCCCGTTCTGTCTTAAAATTTTCAATATAAGAATTAAAATTCGCTAAAATCCTACTCCAATCTAAGTCTAACTGCTTAGTTACCTCATTTTTTTCAAATTCCATAGTATCTTTTCTATCAGCATCTATAACTGCCGATGTTAGTAAACGACACACCAATGAATAATAAAACGGAATTTCAGGTTCTTTATAATTCTCTGTGCTATCTATACTAACTATTATATCAGCAAGATTTTTTATTTCATCTGTTGCCTCCAGAAGCAATTTTTCAATTTCATCCTCACTGGCACATTCATTATAGAAGTTTTCTATAGCCTCCTCAGAATCAATGTTTTCTTTTTCTAATCTGTAAGCAAAGGCACTTTCATCCTTATCTCTTATACAGTCAAATAAGCCGTGATGTGCTCCGATTGCATAAGCTATCAATTCAATAGTTAAATCTTGGAAGTCATTTGCACCAACATATTTAACATGTTTCGCTAAAATCAGCTTTACACCTGCAAAAGTATGATTAACAGTACCACGCTTAACTTCTTTTTCATTGACAACTGCATCTTCAATATACTGCTTAAATTCGAACGTATGTTTGCCGCAGTCATGTAGTAAGCCTGCAAGATAAGCAGTCTTTTCCAAACCTACTGCTTTTAATGCTTCACTAGCATATTTTGCTGTATTACGGCAATGCTCAGCAACAGATTGAAATGAATAAGTTACTTTACCATCACAAGATATTTCTTTTCTTATATGAGCCGGATACATACTGAACACCTCACTTTTTACTTTCAATTATATTTTAATGTTTAAAGAATCAATTGTCAAGGATTATTATTTCTGCTAAGCACGCAAAATTACCTTGTCTTCTGAAGATTGTTATTGTACAATGAAAGAGTCATATACTTTCGGTATATGTGGATTGAAAAAATTATATTTTTATGTATGTAAATAGAGATACTAAAATGTATCTCTATTTTACATTTCTGCTAATTTATCTTTAGTGTATCACACCACAAAGACAGTTTTTGTCTATATCAAAAAAAATTTACTTACTACCTTAAAAATTTAGGAATTTGCAAAAAAGTCCAGTCTATTAATTTTTTAAATTACAGACTGGACTTTTCTAATTCCACAAGAAATACTTATATTGTATATTCTTTTATTTTAAATTCTATCTACCTCACGCGTATACGCCTGCCCTCGCCGTTCGCCAGGAAAATCTCGCCCAGCTGCAATCTGCCGTCCACAATCTTAAAAACATCGCTTTCAAACGTGCCCACCTTGGTTTCAATCTCCACATTACTAAAGGCCAGCTCGCCGCTCTGGTCGCTAAAGCTCCCGCGCAGGCTCAAAAACGGCACCAGCATATACGTTCCCTTGCCGGTAGAAAAGCTGCCGTATACCAGATTATTCCCCTTAGGCCCCTCATTGCGGAACTTAATTTTCAACGCAACGCTCGTATTAATCTTCCTGCTTTTGGCAGCTAGCGAAGCCATCAGGTCCTTACCGTCAACATCAATCTTGTAATAGCGCTTATCAAAATGATACAGGCCGATAGCATCAAAGGTACCGCCAAAAATGCTGCCCGTCACATCCTGAAAGGTAATCAGCGCATTTTCATAATGGTAATTGCCGTTGATATTCGTAAAATACAAATCGTTCAGATGCAGCTCCTTCAGCGCCAGCACCCCGTCAATCAAAGGCTTTTTCAGGCTGCCGGTCATCTGCCCGGTCACCGTCATCGCATCCTTAACATTTTTCATGCCCAACGAATCCGGGATAACATCATACAGGCAGATGTTGATATTCGTCTTCTGCTCCCCCTGCAGGTCGCAGGTGCCGTCAATATTCAATCCCTTGCCTGCAATGCTGCCGCCGTAGCGTCCTGCCGCCAGATGCAGCTCCAGCCTTTGATGCTCATGTATCTGCGCCGTGCCGTCCACGTCATTCAAAATAAAATGACGCTTTTTATATTCTGCCGACAGCACCGTATCATGCAAAATCAGCTTAATATTCGGCAGTCTGCCCTTAATCTGCAGATGACGCTTTTCCATAGGCACCTCGTCCGGCAGGATACTTTCCTCCGCCGTCTTTTTATTCTGCAGAATATCCAGGCGCATTTTATCATCAAAGCCAAGATGAATATAAGCACCGCTCAGCTCCACCTCCTGCACCGTGTCAATGCCGGCTATACGCAGGATGATGTCCTTAGGCTTGATTTTAATGCGTCCCTCCGGCACATCCAGCAAGCGTTCATGCTCCGGCGAATCCCAGGTCAGGTTTTTAAAATACACGTTGCCCCAAATATCGGCACGCAGCTCCTCGGCCGTCACGCTTCCTGCCAACACCTGTTGCTTAGCCATATAATAGTTAAAAAGCTCCGCCGCATGACGGCTTGCACGCTGCGCCAAAAAGAAATAAACAGCGCCGCCCACCGCCAACAGGCAGACTGCCAGCATTGCCAAATGTGTTTTAGATAATCTGCGTATTGCCTGCAACATACAATCACCTCTTTCGCTTCTAAACTTCCTAAGCTCAGTATAGCACCACGCCGAACTGCCCGCAACTAATAACAAAGGCACAGCAGACCTGTCACCAGCATCTGCTATGCCCTTTGATATACGCATATTAAATTGTTACTTCAGGCAGTACGTTCCGTCGGCAGCCTCCGCAACAGCGGCGGCAAAAAATGCCTGCGCCAGCTTTGCCAGATACGCCGTATCCTTAACGCCTGCCATCTCGTAGGCGGAATGCATCGCCAGCTGCGCCAGGCCGATATCCACCGACTTGATTGCTACCTGAGCGGTGGAGATATTGCCTAAGGTTGAACCGCCTGCCATATCCGAACGGTTATAAAAAAGCTGCAGCGGCACGTTCGCCTTTTTAGCCAGCAGCTGCACCAGCGCGCCGGATACCGCATCCGTAGTGTATTTTTGGTTAGCGCTGTATTTGACAACCACGCCCTCATTGGGATAGGTCTTGTTCGTCAGGTCATTTTTATCCGTATGATTAGGATGCACAGCATGAGCGTTGTCCGCCGAAAGCATCAGGCTGTTGGCCAAGGACACCAGATAATCCTCCTCGTCCCTGCCCAGTGCCATATTGATGCGCTGCAGCGCATCCTTTAAGAAGGTCGCCGCCGCGCCCTGCTTCGTACCGCTGCCAACCTCCTCGTTATCCAGCATGCAGAATACCGGCACACTTGCGCCTGCTTCTGCCGCCAAAAAGCCCTGCAATCCAGCAAACACGCACTGCAAATCATCCAGCCTGCCGCCAGCAACATATTCCTGCTCCAGCCCGACTGTAGTCGCCGGCATTCTGTTGTACAGGAAAAGCTCCGTATCTACAATCTGCTCTGAGGTAACGCTGCAAGCCTCCGCAAGCAGCTTCTGCAGGCCGTCCTTAGTCGCAGCACTGCCGATAAGCGGCAGCATATCTGTCTGAGCGTTCAGCTTTACGCCTTCGTTGGCTTCTCTGTTCATATGGATTGCCAGATTCGGAATCATCATCAAGTCCTGCTCAACATTAACAAGACGCGCTTCCAAGCGGCCGTCAACATTGCACAGCACGCGCCCGGCAACGGAAAGCGGCCTGTCCAGCCAGGTGTTGAGCAGCATGCCGCCATACATCTCAACATTCAGCTTCACATACCTTTCGTCTACTACGATTTCAGCATTATTCTTCAGCTTGAAGGCCGGCGAATCGCAGTGGCAGGCGTAAACCTGAAAGCCCAGGTAATCCTTTTGTGGAATCACAAAGGCCAGCAGCGCCGAACCGTTACGGCTGACATAATATTTGCCGCCTTCCTGCAGCTGCCATCTGCTGTTTTCCTGCAGCTCGGCAAAGCCTGCAGCTGCCAGCTCCTCTTTTATATTATTCACGGCAAAAAAGCTGTTGGGCGTTCTGTCCAAAAAAGCGCACAGCTTCGCATTCAGCTCGGTATAAGCCATTTCCATTTCTATCTTTCACCTCTTGCAAAAATTCTTGGTATATTACTCTGCAAAGCGCTCACGCAGCAGCTTTATTTCCGCAGCGTAGCCCGGCAGCTCGTTCGGCGTTTCCAAGTAAAACGGCAGTGTGCGCAGCGCCGGATGGTTAATCACCGCCGTCAGTGCCTCCAAACCGATGTTGCCTGCACCGATGCACGCATGACGATCCTTATGACTGCCGCAGATGTTCAGACTGTCGTTCAGATGCACAGCCTTCAAACGCTCCAAGCCGATAATTTTATCGAACTGCGCCAGTACGCCGTCCAAATCGTTGACTATATCATAACCGCCGTCAAAAATATGGCAGGTATCAAGGCAGACGCCCATCTTCTCGTTAAGCTGCACCTTGCTCAAAATCGCCGCCAGCTCCTCAAAGCTGCGGCCAACCTCCGTGCCCTTGCCTGCCATCGTTTCCAGCAAAACCGTGGTATGCAAATCCTTGTGCAGCACACTGTTGAGAAGCGTCGCTATTTTTTCAATGCCAACCTCAACTCCCTGCTTCACATGGCTGCCGGGATGAAAATTATACATATTCCCCGGCACATATTCCAGCATCGCCAAATCCCCCTCCATCACCATCTGCGCAAACTCCAGCAGCTTTTCGTCCGCTGCACAGGGGTTCATCGTATACGGTGCGTGTGCCAAAAGCGGCGCAAAATTGTGCTCCTGCATCAAAGCATTCAACGCCGCCGCGTCCTCCGGCTTTACAGCCTTGGCCTTGCCTCCACGCGGATTGCGCGTAAAAAACTGAAACGTATCGGCACCAATCGACAGCGCCGTCTTTCCCATCGCCAGAAAGCCCTTCGATGAGGATAAATGACAACCTATATGTAACACTTGCTCAATCTCCTTTGCTATTTTTCCACCAGCTGATAGCTTTCCGCCAGCAGCTCCTGCACCAACGAAATGTCTGCATCCTTTTGCAGCAGCACCGTCAGCCAATGCTTTTTATTCATATGATAAGCAGGATAAAAATGCTGCCTGTCCACCAGCTGCAAAATCTTCGCCGGCGGCAGCTTAATATTCAGAGCATCAATTTTCCCGGCCTTTTCTATGCCCAGGCTTTTATAGGGAATCGTCATAAACAAAGCGTACCACTTATTTCTCCGCTCCGTCTTAAAGGTAAAATTCTCCGGTGTTTCCGGCCACGGCGCGTCGGGAACAGTGCCGAAGCGCTGCGAGCAGTAATCCATTAGCTGCAGCTTAACGTTGCTTTTAATCAGGCACTGCGTTTTTATTTCTTCCAGCAGAGCCTCTGCTTTCTCACGCACGCTCATCACGTAACCGCTGATATTATCCGCAACATTAAACGGCAGATACTCCTCGTCCGTATCGCTGTCAAAAGCATTTACGGACAGAGCCTTGCCTGCCAGCGTAACGACAGCGTAAAATTCCGTTTCCGGCAGCGCCTTCCGCAAAATTAACTTTTCGCCCTCCTGCACAAAGCCATAGGCCAGCGCCTTTTTTATATCAACATCATATTGCTCTAAAATCGGATAAAGCATTTCCGTTCTCTCCTGCAAATAAAATTATATGCACCACCGGTATAATCGCCTAAGCAATCAGAACTCCTGCACAACCTCAAAGCGGTACTTTTGCTTAATCGCAGGATATTTTTCGCGGTCCACCTCGCTCATAAACATAGCGCAAGGACGGGCGCAAATCTTGAACGGAGCATACAGCGCCTGATACACCACCAGCTTTTCGCCTGTTTCCGTATGCTCGGCAAAGGCCAGAATCTTATATAAGTATTCCGTCGTGGGATTTTCTACAGTTTCTCTTTTAAAATGGCGCACAATGTCGCCCATATGCATTTCTCTAGTCATAATATTAACCTCCGGAAGTATGTAGCTTATATAATTATACTACAAAACACGTCTGCTCTGCCACGTGCTGTAAAGGATAATAGCATATCACCATGAAACCTTTTACCTGTCGTACTCTTCCTCAGCCTCCGCCTCCGCTGCCTCTATCAGCTCCCGAAACCCCTTCAAAGCGTCAAAAGCAGCAAACTGCTTCGCACGCACGCTGTAATCTGCATTATCCCCGGCTGCAGCCTTAAACGGATTATGCACCGCCTGTCGCCTGCCGCCCTTGCGAAAATACTTACCATCATTCACCGTTATGACCTCCAATCAACGTATTCCTCAGCTTGCCCGTCGCCTTTTCCCGATAGCTGATTCCGCGCAGGATAGCATTCTTGCCATACTTACCCTTAATATCCAGCAGCGCCTGCTGCACGTCCCTGTCCTTGTCCTCATCAACATCATAAGGAGCAAACAGCGACTGCTCCGCACTGCCCAACCAAGCAAGGTTATCCGCGCAAACCGTCAGCTTTCTGATTGGTTGATTTGGCAGCGTCTTTTCCTTATACAGCGCAACAAAAAAATCCTCCAGCACCTGAAACGAATCTGTTGGCTGCGGCAAATGCCTGCTGCCGCCTGTCGGTGCATAGCAATCCTTGCTGTAGCCTATCTGTAGGCTTATAACATTGCACAACATCTGCTTTTCCACCAGCTTCAGCGCCAAAAGCTCCACCATCTCCATCAGTACAATCAGCGCATCCTCATAAGCATAATCCTCAAAAAGAATCTGGCTGTTGGAAATACTGTGCGACTTGGGCCTGTACGCCTTAAGCTGCTGCATCGTGCAGCGTTCCCGTCCCCAGGCGTGGTCGATTAAATACTCCGCATTCACGCCGAATTCCTTATACAGCCATTTTTTGTCCGCCTGGCAAATGCCGTAAAGGTCGCAAATGCCATGACGCTCCAATCTTCTGGCAATCCCCTTGCCGATGTTCCAGATATCAGTCAGCGGCTGGTGATGCCACATCGTCTGCTTAAAAAGCTCTTCGTCAAGATATGCTATATTATCCGGCTTGTGCTTGGCCTGCACATCCAGCGCCACCTTCGCCAAAAACATATTGGTGCCAACGCCGCCAGTAGCACAAATACCAAATTTAGTATATATAGAATCCATCAGAAGCTTCGTAAACTCCCGCGGTGTTTTTTTATAGAGCCGCAAATAGGGTGAAAGATAAAGAAAGCATTCGTCAATGGAATATACGTGAATATCCTCCGGACTGAGGTAATCCAAATAATTGCGGTAAATAGCAGTGGAATATTCCATATACTTTTTCATGCGTGGCTTGGCTATCGTGTACTTAATCCACGAGGGGATTTCATACAGCCTGCACCTGTTGCGCACGCCCACCTGCTTCAGCGCCGGGGAAATTGCCAGGCAGATTGCGCCGCGTCCGCGCGC
>OGYX01000127.1_pt1 | contig 51940 bp, 45 predicted proteins | sample 1576601 | NCBI WGS metagenome assembly OGYX01 (sample SAMEA3541561, study PRJEB24748) | human gut metagenome | biome: human gut; feature: human-associated habitat; material: faeces | place: China | collected 2012 | reverse complement strand
CGGCCATATATAAGATTATCAACTCTTTTTCGAGTTGTCAATCTACAGATTTTTTCGATTTGGTAATATTAGAACGTTCCCCAATTTGGGGAATGCCTCGGCTTTTTCTTAGAAGACGCTTGTTATATCCATTTAACTAAGGAAACTCAGCTATTGTATTTTAGCATTTATAAGAGATAAAAGCAAGCGTCTCCAGGCCAGACGCTTTGATTTTTTGCTTTGCTTTATATGGAAAGTGGTTAAAAGATTTTAGACGCAAAAAATTCTATGTTTTCTGTTGCAATTCAAATACACGGGGAGGGTATGATATAAATATATTCAAGACTCTAAAGCAAGTCTTAGTGGGAAGTCAGGATTGCAGAACAGATACATTTTCTACTGTGTTTTATTCTTCTTCAATTCCGGTGAATTCGATATCCGGCAGTAATTCGAAGTAGAAATCTGGATATTTCTGTGCCAGTGCTTTGATGCACTTATCTTGCAGGTGTTTGAATTTTGCCAGTGATACGATATCTTTGTCGAATGTGATGTAGACGCTGATCCAGAGTTTTCTTCCGGTTCTTACAATATCGTAGTATAGATTTTTGTGGCCGTAGATACCGATGATTGGTTCTACGGTCTTTTTGATGTCTTCGATTGTTTCTTCCTCCGGTGGGATCAGCATGAGATCACGAATTCCGGTGATGACTGTGCGGACTGGTGTCTGGATCATAACAACGGACAGAAGGATTGTAATGATTTGATCCAGATATGGTGTTACGTGGTCGAACCATGCGAATGGTATCATAAGTGGCAGTAAAAATGCAAATGCCATGCCGAGGGATATGACGGAGTCAATCTGCCAGCCTTGCAGTTCCATTGTAATGAGTGGAGAATGAAGGTTTTTATTCTTGATTCGCAGATAAATTGTGACAATCACGCTTAAAATACAGGCGAACATTTCAAATCCGGCAATGGTGTGAAATGACACAATATGTCCTCCGTGCAGCATCAGATGGATATTATTGAAAATCAGTCCAAATGTAACGGCTGTCATGGTGATGCCTTTTATTACAACAAATAGTGTTTCCAGCTGCATATATCCAAATGGATGCTGTTCATTTGACGGGCGGTATAAAAGTGGAATCAGGAACACGGACGGAAGCAGCATAAAAAACTCCACTCCATCGTAGACTGCGTCCAGGAGGACTGCCTGAGATCCGGTTGCAATTGCCATGACCAGCTCGATTACAACAAAGACTACGTTACCATATAAAGAAACTGACATTACGGATTTTTCTCTTTTTTGCGATTTTTTTCCTACATGCATAAAAATGCTCCTATTTTTGATTTAAGTGCCTTATGTAACGTTACCTATTATCAGTGCAAGGTTATGAAATATTTTTATTATAAGCAATCCTTGTGGAAAATGCAAATACGTGTCATTATCTTGTCTTTTTATGGAGATAATTATAGAATCCAGCAGAAAAATGTGATAAAATAAAAAGACTAAGTAAGAAAAATACCTGGAGGAAATGCCAATGAAATCAGGCAAACGAGTCATCGCGGCGATGCTTACGGCACTTATGACAGTGACGTTTACAGCCAATACTGCGGTGAGTGTATATGCGACAGGGGTAACGGCTGCGGAGAATGCACAGACCACAGACGCACAGAGTACAGGTGCGCAGGTACTGACACCGGAAGAACAAAAGGCTCAGGAATTGCAGCAGGTCTATGATATGCCGGTGGAATCGAATGGATATAAGGACTGGCCGCAGGGACCTGGGACTTATGGAGAAGCCGGAATTGTTATGGAAGTCGGAACGGGAGCAATTCTGTATGCCAAGAATATAGATGCTCATGAATATCCGGCAAGTATTACGAAAGTATTGACGGCGCTTGTAGCACTGGAAAATGGACAACTGACGGATAATGTGACATTCAGCCACGACAGCGTAGCGTTTTTACAGAGGGGAGATTCTTCCGTCGGATTAAAAGAGGGAAATGTAATCACACTGGATCAGGCAATGCATGCGATGCTTCTGGCATCTGCCAATGAAGCAGCATATGCAATAGGTGAGAGTGTCGGAGTGAACGCCGGTCATGATTACAACTGGTTCATAGAGCAGATGAACAGCCGATGCAAAGAACTGGGCGGTGAGAATTCCAATTTTGCTAATACAAATGGACTGCATGATCCGAATCATTATACATGTGCAAGAGATATGGCGTTGATTGGACGGGAGTTGTTCAAGCATCCGGAATTTTTCCAGATTGTACAGACTCTCAATTATACGATTCCGGCCAGCGAGACGACGGAAGAACACGTTTTCCATCAAAAGCATAAAATGCTTCAGCCGTCGAATGCGAATTATTATCCATATACAATAGGTGGAAAGACCGGTTATACATCAGATGCGTTGTCAACGCTGATTACGATGGCGGACAATGGGCAGACTCAGCTGGTGTGTGTGGTACTGAGGACTCACGGAAAGAACATATACCCAGACACCACGAATTTATTTGAATATGCATTTAATAATTTTACAAAAGTAGATGTGACGACCCAGGAAAAATCTGAGGATATTGAAGAATTTCTGACAGAAGACGGGCAGAGCGGACCGAATTATGTGATGTTGCCAAATGGCGTGGATTTTACAGCTTTGGATCAGAAAATCACACAGGACACAGAAGATAGCAGCACAGGAATTGTGACATACAGTTACGATGGTCATGAACTTGGAAATGCAAAGGTGAAGCTTAGCAAATCGTATTTGAAGGCACATACAGACAGTACTCAGGACGAAAGCAGATCCAGTGGACATGACAACAGTAAAAAACAGACTAAATCCGGGAAACATCTGTCACTTGGAACCACAAAAGGAAAAGTTATTCTGGGCCTGAGCATTCTTTTAGTAATATTGATCATAACATTTATAGCTACGGTATCCCGCATAAGAAAAAAGAGTAATAAGAGAAAGTGTAATAAGAGAAAGAAACAGTAAAACACAGTTGAGAACACACAGTAAGGTACAGTATTTGAATTGGGGGAAAGGTCAAAATGGAGTTAAAAGAAGTATATGAGAAAATCGGCGGTGATTATGATGATGTAGTAAGACGTCTGATGGGTGAGAAGCTTGTGAGAAAGTTTCTCCTGAAATTTCTGGACGATAAGAGCTACGCCGATCTTGAGAGAACGTTGAGTGAGGAAGATTACAAAGAAGCGTTCCGTGCAGCCCATACACTGAAGGGTGTCTGCCAGAACCTGTCACTGACAAGCCTTTATCAGGTGAGCAGCCAGCTTACAGAGGAATTGAGAAATGAAGACACTGCAGTTCCAGGTAATCCGAACATTTCAGATTATATGAGCAAGGTAACAGCAGAGTATCACAAGACAATTGAGGCAATCCAGGAACTTGAGTAAGAAATCCAGCCAACAAGAAATGTGAAGAAAAGGGACAGTAAAAACCAGAAAATAAAATAGCAGAAATAAAATAGAAAAATGAGGATATAAGTTTTGCGGTACAATCACTTATGTCCTCATTTTTTTGTTGCCAAGCATACGACAAAAAGGTCCGGTGGACCTTTTTTAGTGTGTTCGTGGTGAGCATAGATCCAAAAGCCCGCCCGGACAGGTGATGATCGTGCACAACCTACATTTTTCTTTTCAGCATCTCCGGATTAGTTGCGTATGCCAATGCAGTTTCTGCTGTAATTTGCCCTTCTTTATAAAGAGTTAAAAGACTGGAATCCATGGAAATGATTTCTCCGCCGGCGGAGGAGGAAATTATGCCTTCCAATTGCGGAATCTTATTATCACGGATCATATTGCGGATTGCCGGTGTCACAGTCATAATCTCGAAGACAGGAATCATTTTCTCATCAGTAGATGGAACAAGCTGCTGTGAGATGACTGCCTGCAGTACCATGGATAACTGGACAGCTATCTGATGCTGCTGGTTTGGAGGAAATACATCGATAATGCGGTCGATCGTACTGGCTGCACCGATCGTATGCAGGGTCGAGAAGATCAAATGTCCTGTCTCAGCGGCGGTCATAGCAACCTGCATAGTCTCGTAATCACGCATTTCCCCAAGGAGTATAACATCCGGGCTTTGGCGCAGGGAAGCACGAAGAGCCGTTACATAACTTTCTGTATCTACGTTAATCTCACGCTGGCTGACAATACTCTGGTCATGCCTGTGTAGAAATTCCAACGGGTCTTCCAAAGTGATGATATGCTTTTTATAATGATGGTTAATCGCGTCAATAATACAGGCAAGGGTCGTTGATTTACCACTTCCGGCGGTTCCGGTCACAAGAACGAGACCTTTGGAAAAATTGGAAAAATCAATGATCCGCTGTGGGATTCCAAGCTCATCCGGATTCGGTAAAGAGAAAGAAATGATCCGGATCACGACAGACATAGTACCTCTTTGTTTGTATGCGCTGACACGAAAACGTGAAAGACCAGGTATGGAAAATGAAAAATCGTCATCACCAAACGCTTCAAATGCATGCATGTCACGATTTCCGGCAAGGCGGTAAATCTGAGTCACGATACTGCTTGTATCATATGGGGTGAGTTTTGTATCATTTTCTTTTGTGATAACTCCATTAATGCGCATAGAGACCGGGAGACCGGCAACAATAAACACATCGGAAGCCTGGGCCTGCACAGCTTGTTGTAATAATTGGGTCGTATCCAGTTCCATAAAGAACCTCCTTGTATAATTCATGAAATTCAATGATTAATGAATCCAGACTGCTACTGAATCAGTTTCATGCTATTATCTGCATTCCAGTCACTTGTTTTGACCTCTTTCCAGGATGTGATTTTGTACAATCCGCCAGAAGTCGTAAAGGGATCTGTCAGTGTCAATTTAATTTCCAACGATTGCGAATCGTCTACAGAAGTAATGTAATCAAGTGTTGCAGATTTATTATCTGTGGAAATATCCAGAGTAATATGTGTACTTAATTTTGCGAGCCTTGTATTTACCTCTGTAAAATAAGAAGCAGAATCTGCGGAAGCAGTGTAAGATTCTGCAAGTATGCCATCAATAATATCCAGCGTTTCTTCCGCCTGATTATCTGCCTGATAGTATTTTGTATTATGGTCAGCAAATTTCCGGGCTGTGTTTGCTTCTGAGGCTGCACTGGAAAGTGACAGGGCAGCAAGGGTCACCATGCAAAGAATGATAAAAATCATTAAAAGCGAGATGGAGCCGATATTTGTGACGGAGAATTTTTTCTTATTCATGAGCGCCTACCTCCCTTGCAATGTGAATGCTGAGCGGAAGCTCATAAATACAGTCCGTAGCATCAGAAAGAGAATACATAGATAACATATATTTTCTCAGCGTAGCAGAGGAATCCTGCGCCTGAATGACCAGTCTGTATTCAGCCAGGTCTGCACTGCATGTCTCCCAGCTTTTATTAAAGTAAATGACCGAGCCGTTATATACGCCGGCTGCATTGGATACCACACTGTAAAGAATATCCGCTTCCGGGTATGTATCTGACAATGTGCGGGTGTCATTTTGAAGGTCATATCGGATCAGTTCGGCAACATTGACGGTCTGATTTACAGCCTGATTTCCGGCAGAAGCATCGGTGCTAAGCTGGTGTGATTTTGCAAACATGCGCAGACACACGGCGCTGGCCAGTGAAAAGAATAAAATTGCAATGATCAGTTCCATTAAAAACAGGCTGGAACGGGTATTTGTCTTGTGTCTCAACTGGCGCTCCTTTCTGAGAGGATTACAGACTGCTCTATTCCGTCAGAAGTCTGACAGGAGATACGGAAGAGTCCGCCACTCAATTCCTGGATTTGAAAATCTTTGATTTCCAGAATATTTTTTCCATCTTTGGCGTGAGCATCCACATCCTTGCGGATATATAATTCTTTTAAATATCCCTCATAGGAATAGATATAAGTATAGGTGTCCTCTGCCTGAAGAATCAGAGAAGTTTGACCGTCAATCAATCCAATGGAAAGAGCACCGCTCTGGTCATTCTGGCGAACCTTTTCCCGTATGTAAGAAAGTGGTGTGGCAGCCTGATAGTCTGATTGTGTGCGCGCAGTCTGATCCGCATAGACATGAGCAGATAAGAGGAGCACTGTAAATGCAGACACTGCAAATACAAAGAGTACTGCCAGTGGAAATATAAAATCAATCGTATGTTGTCGGCCTTTTTGAATGGACACTACTTGCTGCCTCCTCTCCGGATAATTGTGACTTCAGGAAGAATGTTGGCTCCGAGTGGCTGATAATCCACAAAATAGCGGTTCTCATCATAGTGAAGTCCGTAATTCTTCTTCAAGTAATCCAGACTTTGTGGATAACTTCCTTCTACTGCATAACATTGTGTAATATTTCTGGAGATTGCATTTTTCAAAGTCTGCATTTCCTCTTCTTCCGTCTGTCTGGAAAGGGAAGAAAGTGCCATCTGAAAGCAGAAAAAGACAACGAAAAATACAACTATAGAAATGATAATATTTCTTCGGTATGAATTTTTGTAATGATTGACAAATCGCTGTCTCATAACAAAGCTCCTTTTTAAAACATTTCTTAAAAAATACTTTCTAAAATTATGTTAGAAAACATTTTCTTTAAGTTTTTTCTAAAATCCTGCCATGATGCTTACAAGAGGAAGCATTACGGATAGCAGAATAATACCAACGATTATAGAAAGAATGATTACAAGTGTTGGCTCGATCGCTGCGATCAGACCGTCGATCTGCTCATCAATCTCTTCTTCGTAACAACCTGAGATTTTTCTCATGACTTCGTCCATGGCGCCTGTTTTGGCACCGATGGATGCCATTCTGGCATACAGTCCGGAGAAAATGTGGTGTTTTAACAAGGTATCACACAGATCATCTCCGGCAGATACTGCGTCTTCACAGGCATTTAGTCTTGTGAGAAAATCAGAATCTTCTACTAATTGTAAGCTTAGCTGGAGAGAATCCTGAGGTGTCAGACCACTTCCAAGCGTCAGTGCCATACCATCAGCAAAACGTCTGGCAGCAATTTTTTCGGACAGCTTGCGCATCACTCCAAAGTGTCTTGCGAAAGACTGTAGTTTCTTTTGACCGCTGCTGGTTCGGAATAAGAAAAATAGCAGAACAACAAGTGCGATCAGAATTGCAGTGGAAATAACTACATGGTTGTTCAGAAAAATTCCCATGTTCAGAAATCCTCTGGAAATTCCGGTCATATCACTTCCGAGCTGATGAAATACCTGATTGAATACAGGCATAACCTTTGTAATCAATATAAGAATCACAGCGATCATCATGATAATCATTATAAGCGGATAGCTGACTGCTGTCCGGATCGTCTGGGAAAGAGAATCCTCTTTTGCGTAATAGTCAGAAAGAGAATTCATAACATCGTCCAAAGTACCGGTCTGTTCTCCAATCTGGATCATGTATATAAAATAATCCGGACATGCACCGGTGGCTTTCATCGCTTCGTAGAGGCTTCCGGTCATGTTCAACGTATCCAGCGCCGTTTTCAAAAAGTTTTGTTCTTCTGTGTTCCTGGCGTCATCTAACATAATGGAAAGACCTTCTGTGCTTGAAATCCCGGATTTTAAAATCATGGACATCTGGGAACAGAAAGCCTGCAATTCCGCATTTGTAAGAGGAGTAAGAGTTTTATCTGCCATATTAGTACCTCTTTCATAACTGTTCAATAGCGAGACAGTTATTCCTTTCTCTGTAAATGTCATTCAAGAATGCACTCAGCAATCTTGCATGGAATAGTTTTTCACGTATCAGTTAATAAGAATATTTTACAACATAATGACTTCCGTCACCGACATATTTTTTAACGGATTCACTGTCATTGCTTGCGGCGAGTGTCGGATCCATGATCTGCCAGTCGTGTCCGTCAAATTCAATGATGTTATCGACCCAGCCGGTTTCATCAATATAGGTGCTGATCCAGGCGTGGTAGGCATCACCGGAGTATCCGACTTCCAGTTTTGTCGGGATATTCTGTGAACGAAGCATTGCCGCCATCAGGGCAGCGTAATCAAAACAGATTCCAGTATCACTTGTCAGCGTATCATCTACATTTGGAATATAACCATAGGAGACGGAAGTTGCTTTTTCTGTGTCATAAGAAATATTTTTGATGACAAAATTATAAATATTCTGTACGACTTCAAGATCACTCCAGGTGTTGGCTGCAAGCTCACTGCCTTTAGCAACTGCCTGTGAATCTGCATTGAAATCCACATACTGATTCGGATAAAGAAATGGAAGAAATTCATTTTCAATCTGAACATCCACATCATGAGTTAGTGAAATAACATAAGAGTCGCCGCCAACATTTTCCATGACCTGGATTAAGTAAGTTCCATTTCCAGACGAAAGTGGAAATGTCGTGTATTCATTTCGGGCTGTCAGAAGGTATGTATAAGTATTCTGATCAGGTCCGGTAATCTGTACCTTCACTTTTTCACAACTTCCACTGTAACTGACCATTATATAGCCTTGTGACTGGTTGGAAGCATCGATGGAGGCGTAATCATTGTCGTAGACCACTGTTCCATCGGCAGAAGGGGTCAGGACCTGGGGAGTGTTATCCCGAGGAGGACCTGAGTGATCAGCTTCGGAAGATTTTTTCCCGGAGCAGCCCCAGAGAAGGGTACAGCACATGAAGCATAGCGCAAGAGCTAATCTTGCAGAGTATTTCATGGCATAGCGCCCCCTTTATTACATTTAAAATATCGCAAATAGCGAGAGTGCAAAACACGAAGCAAGGATGTTCTGGCACTCTTGAGTAATTAGTTCGTGCTTACAGGTGAGATCAAAAGTGTCAGCTCATTACCTGCGTTGTCCGGAATAGTCACAGACTGCGGTTCAACCGGAATATCAAAGGCAATCGTGCCGGTGCTCTCGTCATAAGAGGTTGGCGTAAGCCCTGTGATTCCTGCATAATTGATTCCGGAATATGTGTCCTGTACAACAAGGAAAACCTGATGCTCCTGTGTGTAAGATTGGATAAATATCGGTTTATCGGTATCCAGGTGTGTGACTTCGTAAGATTGACATGTTTTCTGCCCGTTAAATGACTTCGCTATAATCGTCAAAGTTCCGTTCTTCGTCAGTGACGCGGTGTATTCTTTTGAATTTTTGCCAATCAGTGCGACCGGTTCTCCATCCAGAGTTGCGGACACAGACTTTACAGGTAATAAAGTCTGTACACTGATATTATAAGTGGCATCCGTAGCAGAATCAACATTTATACGTTTTGCTGCGATATTTGGCTGGAAAAATAAAAGCGGAAGAAGAATCAGCAAGAGGATAAAGATATAGCTGATCATCTTACCGAAGTCAAATGCCGGTTTTTTATAATTGCCCCAGGATTCGAGAACTTCTACCGGGATACTGTTCGGTTCCATATTGCAGGCTTCAAAGACGTTGTTCAGAAGCTGATTTGCAGTCTGAGTATCCAGCGTGGGAATCTCGGTACTATTCAGAGATGGGTTTGAAAAATGAAGGTCGGATTGCTTTTTTTTAATCACAGAATACACCTCCTTTACTGTTACCAAGTTTCTTTTCAAGTTCGTGGCGTCCTTTTGCCAGTCTTCGTTTCACAGTGCTCCGGCTGCAGTTCATAGCGTCTGCAATTTCATCCAGAGACATATCGTTATAATATTTCATAATAATTGCCTGGGATTCATTCGGATGAAGAGAAAGTACCTGAGACATCAGCTCAGCCTGCTGGATACGTTCTTCGACTTCCTGGGCAGGAGATTTTTGTGGGTTTTTCATATGCTGACTGCCAAGATTATCCGTATTCAGCTTTTCTGCCAGTTGGAGCTCTTGTTCGTGGAGTAAATGTTTCTGGCATACATTATAACAAATCCGAAAATTAATCTGATTCAGCCAGGATACAAAAAGTCTCGGATTTTTCAGTGTATGTATTTTTTTCAGTACGAGAATATAAACATCCTGTAAAACGTCCTGAGCAAGGTATGGATCTTTGACATACTGATATGTAAAACGATACTGCTTTTGATAGGTGGCAGTATAGAGCTCAGCAAATGCATTACTGTCACCGGTTTGTGTCTTTCGGACTAATTTTGCAAGATAATCATAATCCAGATCAAGTTCAGCCACAATCTCACTCCTTTCATGCAAGATTTTATCATCAAGGGGACGTTATTATTCCGGTTCAAGAATGCCGAGACATTCTTGCTGTGAGTTTTGAGAATTATGTTTATGAATTCTCATAAATACGTTTGTTTGCAAGTGCGATCAGATTCGTGATCTGCTCCATGTGCTCCTTGCTGTTCATTGCAATACCCGTGTGATATTCAATAGCAATTGCATCAGAAGACAGATTGTGCTGTTTTACACGCCCCGCAACTCTTGCAAGAAATGTATCAATTTTCGCCTGTTCTCCATTTTCAAAAATAGCAAGGAATTTATTACCGCCATTTCGTCCTACAAAGCAAAGGGACAGAGAAGCAGAAGAAAGAATCGTGGAAAAATCTTTCAACAGTATGTTACCTGTCGCATGGTCATATAAAGAATTGACTTCCGGCAGATTGGCAAGGTCGATCATAATACATGCAAGATTTTCCGGGAGTTTTTTATCATAATATTTTTCAATAACAGTATCACAACTGAAACGGTTCGGTATTCCGGACAATTGGTCAGAATATGCAACATCGTAAAGGTTATGATAGTTCAGTTTTATGGTTGAAATTAAATTAAAATCTATCAAAAGAAATATAAAACTTGACAGCAGGACAATCCAGACAACTACGAATAGAATTGTTGCTGCAGTAGATGAGAATACGAATTGCTTTACCTGAGGTTTCATCAGGAAATATAGACTTGCAAGCGTTAATACTACAAGCAAAGAAAGCTGAATGATTTTGAATGTACTGAATTTTTTCATATAATAAGCACCTCTTTTTTTATTGAAGAATGGTTCCCTGCGGATATGAATTCGTTTATATATTTTTTTTCTTATATATTTCTCTATATCTTTGTATGTACCCCAAATTATATCATAAAATATAATAATTTTGCAGAAAATGTGAGCCTTTTTGATAAGATTAACAGTCTTTATATATAAGAAGCCCCATTAGAATATTATAGAAAACAACTAAAGACATTTTCAATGACCGTTTAAGTCCAAAAATGACCGTTCGAGTCAAAAAAATTGTTGAAAAACAATAAAAGTTGTATGATGTTAATATGAGAATGGTGAAAATATAACTATTTTTCTGAAAATTATTAGATGAAAGAGAGTAAAAATAAAAGGAGGAAAAGCTTATGAAGAACGCAAAACGCTGGCTGGCAGTTATCTTAGCAGTGACATTGTTAGGTTCCAATGCAGTATATCAGCTTGGAACGACACTGAGTGCTAATGAAACTGAAGCAGTCACAGAAAGTCAGCAGGACGAAAGCGAGAATGCAGTTGCGGAACAAGCTGAGAAGCAGCAGGAAGATACAGGAAAAGCAACTGTACAAGAAGTAACACCACAGGAGGACAAGCCGGATGCATCGGCACAGGAGTCAAAGCCTGTACAGGAAGAAGGTCAGACGCAGGCAGCTCAGACTGGGTCACAGACTCCGGCTGTAGTGGAAGCTCCACAGGCAGAGCAGGCACAGGAGGCAGCGCCGGCTAATGCAGGACAGTCTGAACCGGAAGCCGGTCAGGTATCTGATGGAAATGCAGCACAGGCTGAAACTCCAGCAGCACAGACCTATGATGTCAAACTCAACAAACCAGAGCTTGACGGAGGTCAGATCAAAGTCTGGGGCGCAGATGGCATCCAGACAGACGTAACATCTTATGATGGAAATAATCAGTATGTAAAAGAAGTAACAGAAGGAGAAGACTTCAACTTCCAGATTACACGAAATGATGGATTCGAGATTGAGAATGTTACAGTGAATGGCGTACAGGTCGCTCCGGAAAGCACAGATGGAAGTGTAAGTACATACAAGCTTAGTGGGGTAGCAGAAGAAAAAGCCATTACAATTACATATAATAAGGTAGAGACTCCGGTGGAGGATGTGCCAGAACAGGAAACGAGTGGAAATCATTCATCAGATTCTAATAATACAGAGAATAAAGAAACCACAGTAATACCGAATGGTACAACTAGTGAAAACAATCAGAATGAATCAATATTGGCTACAGATGAGAATGAAAAGAAAAAAGATGAGAATGCTGTTGAAGCAGAGCCAGTAGAGGATATGAAAGAAGATAGCAGCTTATTGGAGAAGTTCAAAGGCTGGTTTGCAGGTGAATCTACAAAGACTGTTAGCGAACAAAACACTGTAACAGTTGGACAGACGATTAAACTTAATGGTACAAGTAATAGTTCATGGTATTGCAATTACAGCCAAGAGTGGAAGTCAAAAGATACGAACATTGCAACTGTAAGTAATGACGGCACAGTAACGGGCGTAAGTGCGGGAAAAGTTACAATTAGTCATAAATATTGCACAGCTAGTCATGTATATAATCGAAAACATGATACCGAAACAGAAAAATATGAAGTTACGGTTGTAGCAGCTCCAAAGCCAACTGGAATTTCAATTAGTGGAAATAGTAGCGTTGAACGATTCAAATCTATTGACCTCAAAGCAACATTAGAACCAGCTGGTGCCAATGCTGATATTATTTGGACGTCTTCTAATGAAGAGATTGCAGAAGTCGATGATGGTACAGTAAAGGGCGTTACAGCAGGCGAGGTAACAATTACAGCAACAACTGATGTAGATGGCAAAAAACTCAGTGCGACAAAGAAAGTAACTGTTACAGAAGCAAAAAAGACGCACACGGCACTTCTTTACTATCTGAAGACACCGACATCTGATCCTAAATCTAATGATACAGATCAGTGGGGATCACAGGCAGGAACATGTGAGATTTCTACGAATGGCCTTGCATGGGACTCAGCAGGTAAGAACAGTTTTGATAATGTGGCGAGCCGAGTATTGAAGTGGCCAGATGGTTCAACCGGCAGTAGTTGGGAAATTACGAAGTCATATGACGGTGGTACACATTGGAATGCGATTTTCAATGCATTTAAGGCAGCCACAAGTGCTGAAGTGGGAAGAAATATTACTGAAGATGATGTAGAAGCTATTATTATTCACCCATATAAGATATCAAATAATAATGATGGTATGCATGTGGACTGTACGGTAGAAGTAAAAGTAAAAGGAATTATCACAGCTACATATTATCTCTATGATGCTGGTAATGATGCTACCGGATTTACATGGTTGGAAGCAAAGCAGTATCGACTTGAAAATGGTGAAATAGCTGTTGCGGCACCGACAACGAATTGCCCGGATACTAAGACCGTAGATGGAAAAGATTATGTATTTGATGGTTGGTATGCAGGAAGCTATGGTTCAGGTGAAAAAATCAATTATCCAGATACGGTAAGTGAAAATGTAAATTATTATGCAAAATATGTTCGCGCAAATCTTGGATACACTGTAAAATATTACCTGAATGGAACTGAGACACCGGTTGCAACAGATAAGACTGGAACAGCAAAACGAGATGGTGCAACAGTAACTGAGAATCCAATTAGTATTGCTGGATATACAGCAGTGTCTACAGATTCAAAGAGTATTAGAGTTCAGGAAAACGGAACAAATGAAATCATTTTCTACTATTATAAGAATGTAGAGCTGAAAGCGAATAATGCATCTCAAAAATATGCTGGAAGAGAGTATCAGGTATCAGGTTATAGCGGAGCACCGGAAGATGCAAACTTCAGTAATATTACAGTAAGTGCAAAAGGAACAGATGCCGGAGAATATGATGCGAAATTTGCAAAAAATGTAGTTGGAACAATTGATGCTACAGGAAAGTATATTGTTACGAATACAACAGATGGTAAATTAACGATTACTCCAAGAAACGTTACTCTGACATCTGAAGGTGGCCAGAAGGAATACGATGGAACAGCACTTACAAAAGATGGAGTTACAGTAGGCGGCGATGGATTCGTAGGAGATGACGGAGCAACATATGATGTGACTGGAACCATCACAAATGTAGGTGAGAAAAATAATACATTTACTTATAAGCTGAAAGAGGGAACAAAGGAAAGTAACTATGAGATTACAACAGTTCCTGGAAAACTCAAGATCACACCGTGTACAACAAAGATCGCTGTAACAATTACAGAAAACAGTGGCAGCGAGAAGTATGACGGAACTGAAAAGACAGTTACAGGTTATACTGTAACAAGTATCAGTAGTAAGTTATACACGAAGGATGATTTTTCCTTTACCGGTGATGATACACACAAGACAGTAAGTGGAACCAATGCTGGCTCATATGATATGGGACTGGTATCAGGAGACTTTATAAATAATAACAAGAATTTCGATAATGTGGAATTCATGATTGTTGATGGAAAGCTTGATATCGCACAGAGAAAAGTGACACTGACATCTGGAACAGACAGTAAGACTTATGACGGCAAACCGCTTACAAAAGATGGAGTCACAGTAAGTGGTGATGGCTTTGTAACGGGTGAGGAGCCAACTTACAATGTAATCGGAACGATTACAGATGCCGGAACAGTAGACAATACATTTACCTATACATTTGCTGAAGGAGTAGTGAAAGAAAACTATGACATTACTAAGGAAGAGGGTACATTAACAGTAGCACCGATCGATAAAGTCGTAGTAACTATCACAGGTAAGAAAGACCGTACGACATACAATGGAAAAGAGCAGAATGTAAAAGACTACGAGGTATCTATTTCCAATGCAAAGTATAAAGAAAATGACTTTAAATTCAGTGGAAAAGCTATCGCAAAGGGTACAGATGCCGGAACGTATAAGATGGGATTAAAGGCTTCTGACTTTAAGAACACGAATAAGAACTTTAAAAATGTAGAGTTTGAAGTTACGGATGGAGAACTTACGATTGATCCTAAAGAAGTGACTTTAACATCTGGAAGCAGTGAGAGAGTATACAACGGAACTGCACTTACAAATAAGAATGTTGCTGAAAGTGACAACGGATTTGTAGGAAATGATGGAGCAATTTATGAAGTAACCGGAAGCCAGACTAATGTTGGTGAGAGTAAGAACACATTTACCTATAAGTTAAAGGATGGCACAAATGCTAAAAACTACAGGATTACAACTGAGTATGGAAAGCTGAAAGTTACACCAGTTACTGATGAAGTGACAGTAACCATCACTGAAAATAGTGACACAGCAAAATATGATGGAACGGAAAAGAATGTTACAGGTTATAAGGTGACAAGCATCAGTAATCCGGCGTATACCAAAAATGATTTTGCATTTACAGGTGACGAAGCACATAAGACTGTAAGCGGAACCAATGCCGGAACATATGATATGAATCTGGTAGCTGATGACTTTACTAACATGAGTAAAAACTTTACGAATGTTAAGTTTGTGATCAAAGATGGGACACTTGTGATCAACAAGAGAACTGTAACCCTGACATCTGCAACTGCTGAGAAGCCATATGACGGACAGCCGCTTGAGAATCACAAAGTAACAGTTGGTGGAGATGGATTTGCAACTGGTGAAGGCGCAGCATCTTATAATGTAACTGGAAGTCAGACTGTTGTAGGCGAGAGCGATAATACATTTGAAGGATATACTTTGAATGAAAACACACTTGCAGATAACTATACGATCACAACTGCAGCCGGAAAGCTGAAGGTTACACCGGTTACAGATAAAGTAACCGTAACAATCAAAGAGCACAGTGGAAGCGATACTTATGATGGAACTGAAAAGACAGTTACAGGTTATGACATTGTAAGCATCAGTAATCCATTATATACCGAAAATGATTTTACATTTAGCGGTGAGGCAACAGTCAAAGGTACAGATGCCGGAACTTATAACATGGAACTGAAACCGGTAGACTTCAAAAATAACAGTGATAATTTTACAAACGTAGAATTTGTGATTGAAGATGGAACACTTGTAATTGCGAAGAGAACTGTAACCCTGACCTCTGCAAGCGCTTCAAAACCATATGATGGCAATGCACTTATAAATGATACAGTTACCGCAGAAGGGTTTGTGGGAAATGACGGCGCAACATATAATGTGACCGGAACAATCACAGATGTAGGTGAAGAAGATAATAAATTCACTTATACGTTGAATGAAGGCACAAACAAAGACAACTACGAGATTACAACTGTATTTGGAAAACTTGTAATTACACCGAATGCAGATCAGGTTGTTGTAACTATTACTGAGAATAGTGAAACCGCAACATATGACGGAGAAGAACATACAGCTACAGGCTATACGGTAACAAGCATCAGCAGCACACTGTATACAGAAAATGATTTCGAATTCGTTGGAGTTGATACAGCGAAGGAAGTGAAGGGAACCAATGCCGGAACATACGACATGAATTTAAAGGCATCTGATTTCCGAAATAAGAATGAGCAGTTCAGCAATGTAACATTTGTAATTGTTGATGGTAAGCTGAATATTTCCAAGAGATCAGTGACACTGACGAGTGCATCTGCAAGCAGACCATACGATGGCAAAGCACTTACGAATAATACAGTAACAGTTGGCGGCGAAGGCTTTGCAAACGGCGAAGGTGCAAAATATGATGTGACCGGAACCATCACAGATGTAGGTGAAAAAGACAATAAATTCACTTATACATTGAAAAAAGGCACAAATGCTGATAATTACACGATCACAACTGAGTATGGAAAGCTGAAAGTTACACCAGTTACTACAGAAGTTACAGTAACAATTACGGGTAATATTAAAACAGATACATACGATGGAACAGAGAAGACAGCTGAAGGTTATGAAGTATCTATTGATAATGAACTGTATACGGAAGAAGATTTCAGTTTCGATGGTGAAGCGATAGCAAAGAGAACCAATGCCGGAACTACAATGATGGGACTGAAGGAGAGTAACTTTGCTAATACCAGCGAGAACTTCACGAATGTCAAATTTGTAGTCATTGATGGTAAAGTTGCAATCGACAAACGTAATGTTACATTAACATCTGCAACAGACAGCAAGCAGTATGACGGAAAACCGTTGACAAATCGTAATGTAACAGTTGGTGGTGATGGATTTGCAGGTGTGGAAGGTGCAACCTATGATGTGACCGGAAGCCAGACAAAAGTAGGAAGCAGCGATAATACATTTACCTATGTATTAAACAGCAATACAAATGCCGATAACTACAACATTACAACTCATGAGGGAACTTTAACAGTTACCAATCGTGATGCAAAGTATAATGTAACACTTGTTGCCAACAGCAATACCGGTAATATTTACGACGGCAGCGAGAAGAGTGCAACGGGTATCCAGACAGATGAATTCGAGATCGACGGAGTGAAGTACAAAGTCAGCGGATATCATACATCTGATCCTACAGCAACAGATGCCGGAACATATGACAATGTGATTACCGGAACTTACAAGGTTATGGATCCGGAAGGAAATGATGTAACAGATCAGTTTGCAGTAGCAACACAGAATGGAAAGCTTGAGATTGCAAAACGTAAAGTTACATTAACATCTGCAACAGACAGTAAGCAGTATGATGGAACACCGCTTACGAAAAAAGAAGTTACAGTTACCGGTGATGGCTTTGCAACAGGAGAAGGTGCTACATATAATGTGACCGGATCACAGACAGCCGTAGGAAGCAGCAAGAATACATTTAGTTATAAATTAAATGATAATACAAAGGCTGAGAACTACGAGATCAAGGAAGAGCCGGGAACCCTGACAGTTAATGATCGTGCAGTGAAGTATGAGATTACGGTAGCAGCGAACAGTGATACCGTACCGTATGATGGTAACGAGCATACTGTAGAAGGACTTAAGGAAAACACATTTACACTGGATGGCGTGAAATATACAGTCAGCGGACTGACAGCAAAGGCAACTGGAACAGATGCTGATGAGTATACGAGCGAAATCAAGGGAACAGCTGTTGTGACAGACGAGGCTGGCAATGATGTAACAAAACAGTTCATCGTACACAAGACAGACGGCAAGCTTATCATCAATCAGAGAAATGTAACACTGACCTCTGCATCAGATGAAAAGAAATATGATGGCAAGCCGCTTACCAACGGTGAAGTTACAGTTGGCGGAGATGGTTTTGCGACAGGTGAGGGTGCATCTTATGATGTGACCGGAAGCCAGACGATTGTAGGAAGTAGTGATAATGAGTTTACTTATACACTGAATGCTAATACAAAAGCGAAGAACTACAACATTACAACTCATAAGGGAACCTTAACAGTTACTAACCGTGATGCAAAATACAAGATTACGGTAGAGGCAAACAGTGCAACAGCACCATATGATGGTCAGCCACACAGTGCAACAGGACTTAAGATGGACACGTTTGTTGTAAACGGAGAAACCTATACCGTCAGCGGACTGGCAGCAGAAGTGACTGCAACTGATGCAGATGAATATGCAAATACTGTAACAGGAACACCAGTTGTAAAAGATGCGGCAGGTAATGATGTAACAGCTCAGTTTGAAGTTCATACAAAGAACGGAAAACTTACAATTACCAAGAGAACTGTAATTTTCACATCTGCAACAGATAGTAAACCATATGATGGTAAACCACTTACAAACCACGAAGTTACAGTTACAGGCGATGGTTTCGCAGAAGGAGAAGGTGCAAGCTTTAACGTAACTGGAAGCCGTACTCTTGCAGGAAAGAGTGATAATACATATGAGTATACTCTGAACAGTAATACAAATGCAAAGAACTACAATATTACAAAGAATACAGGAACGTTAACGATTACAGACAGAGAAACGAAATACGATATCACAGTAAGAGCGAACAGCAAAGATACAACTTATGATGGAACTGAACAAACAGTTGTCGGATTTGAACAGACAACATTTGTGGTAGATGGTAATACTTACAAAGTCAGCGGCATTAATGCTGTAGCAAAAGGAACTGATCAGGGCAAATATCAGACAACGATCACCGGAACACCGGTTGTAACAGATGAAGCAGAAAACGATGTAACAGCCCAGTTCAAGGTTGAAGTAATTGCCGGACAGTTAAATATCGCTAAAAGAGATCTTACAATCACGGCAGGAAGTGCTGAGGCTGTATACAATGGTCAGGCATTAACAAAGAATACATCAGGGATTACAGGCGGAACACTTGCAACAGGCGATAGCTACACAGCAACAATTGAAGGAAGTCGGTTATACGTAGGTTCCAGCGAAAATGTGATTAAGACTGTAACTATTACAGCAGACAAAGCTGGTCAGAAACGAGATGTAACAGGTAACTACAATATTACGCTTGTACCAGGTACTTTAACAGTTACAGACGGAACACCGGAGACACCAGTTGATCCATCCTTAGTTGTTAATAAGACACATGATGCGAACCAGACATACAAAGCTGGTGATGTGATCACATTTACAATCAAAGTAAAGAACATTTACGACGAAGTGAAAACAATCACTCTGGAAGAGCAGGAAGGTGTAACGCTTAACAATACGGTATTTGAAAATGTAGAACCAGGAGCAGAGATTACTGCAACAGCTACTTATACAGTAACCGAAGCTGACATCGTAAATGGAACATTTACAAATAATGTAACAGCAACATTTAGTGGAGTAGATAAGGAATATACAGGAACAGATACTGTAGACGAGTTTGAAGATCCAAATCCACATATGACAATCACAAAGACAACGAAGGATGTGGAGGAGAATCACATTTACAAGCTCGGCGAGACGATCAGCTATGTAATTACAGTTAAGAATGACGGAAACCTTACACTTACAGATGTAACAGTTGAAGATGCATTGACAGGTAACGATGGAGAAAATGCATGGACGATTGAAACACTTGCACCGGATGAGGAACAGACATTTGAAACAAGTTATGTAGTAACAGAAGAAGATGTGCTGGCTGGAAAAGTTATCAATAACGTAACTGGTACAGCGAAAGATCCTACAAATCCAGATAAGCCTAAGACACCGGTAACACCTGGTGAAAAAGAAGACCCTGTAGAGACACCGAATCCAGGATTAACAGTTGTTAAGACATCCGATACAGAGGGACAGGTAACACTTGGTCAGAAGATTACTTACACGATTACAGTAACCAATAATGGTAATGTAACAATTAGTGGAGTGAAGCTTGTTGACCCTCTGACAAGAGATAACTGGACACTTGGTAAAATCAAACCGGGCGAGACAGTAACTAGGGAAGCAACATACACGGTAACTGAGAAAGACATCATCGCAGGTAAGGTTGAAAACCATGCAACAGCAACAGGTAAAGATCCAAGCGGCAATGAAGTGACAGATGAAGGTGAAAAGACAGTTACTACAGAACCAAGCAAACCACACATTACAGTAACAAAAGAAACTATAAGTACACCGAAGAATGGTGAGACATACGCACTTGGTGAAAAAATCACTTATAAGATTACGGCTAAGAACACAGGTAACTTAACATTAACAAATGTGACAGTATCTGATGAACTGACTGGCGATACAGGTGATAAGGCATTTAAGATTGACGGTGAATTCAAGCCAGGTGACGAGAAGACATTTAAGACAAGTTACACAGTAACAGAAGCAGATCTTGGAAAGACAGTTGTTAATGTGGCAACAGCAACAGGTAAGACACCTGATCCAGATAAACCGAAACCGGACGTAGATCCTGGTAAGAAAGAGGATCCTACAGATCAGAAGAAACCGTCAATGAGCATTGAGAAGAAAGTCATTGATCAGAAAGAGAAATACGAAATCGGTGATATTGTTAAGTACGAGATCACAGTAACAAATACTGGTAACACTACTCAGAACAATATTCTGGTAGAGGATCAGATGAGCGCGGCCGGACAGGCAGTGATTACGAAGGTTGACGGAGCGAACGGAACCATCGATGGAGCAAAGGTAACATTAGATACACTTGCACCTGGTAAAGTAGCAACAATTACCGCAGAGTACACAGTTGTGAAAGCAGATCGCGGAAATACAATCACGAATGCAGCCGTTGCTAAGGGCGAAGGGGAAATTCCGAAGACACCGGATGTACCTGTAAAGGTTGAAGAAGTATATGACATCCATGTAGTACATGCATTTGCACCGGGCAATGAAGGTGATGTAACATTACCGGCTGACTACACAATTGGGAATCTGAAACCGAAAACAGTTAAGAGTCTGATGGCAAAGGGCGTGACAGGATATGTAGCATATCCGGCAGTACAGAACGCGACAGTTGTCGACCGAGACATTACAGTAACATTCTTGTATTACAAAGATAAGATCGGAACAGATCCTACGAATCCGGATAAACCGGACGGAGTACCAGATGAGTTCCAGGCAGTTGTAAGATTTGCAGCAGTAAATGGTACCGTATCTATTGACCATGCAGTTGTAACATTACTCGGCGAAGATGGCAAGCCGGCGAAGAATGGAGTTGGACATTTGTCAGCACTTCAGATTGCAGCAGCAACAGCAAATACAGGATATGATCAGGCAAGCTTAAGCTGGGCACCGCAGGCACCGACAATGGATTACAAGATTACAGGCGATATGACATTTACAGCAACATTTACAGCAACACCTGTAACACCTCCGGCAACACCGGATAATCCGAGACCGAATAACCCGACACGACCATCCGGTCAGACAACAGAGCCTACAGGAAATGCATTTGTAGATAATGTGGTAACACCTGTTGTGGAAACTGTAAAAGAGAAGGCAGCAAAGATTCAGGAAGTATTTAATTCTGATGACGAAGATGTGCCGTTAGCAGACCAGAATTTGGACAATCACAAATGTTGTATCCTTCATTTCCTGATCATGCTCATTACATTACTTGTATATGCACTGGCAACAAAGAGCATGAAGAAACGACAGAAAAAATTACATGAGGTAAGAGAGGAACTTGACTGCGAACTTGCAAGACGGGGATTACCTCTCTCTCGTGAAAAAGAATAGGAACTGTCGACAGGTATCAGTTATAAAGGACCCGCTTGCGGGTCCTGTGAGAAGAAGGAGGTAAGGATATGGGATATTTTGAATTTGTTCATAATCTCGGGATTCACTCCTGGGACATACCGGCATTAATAGCATTGGTAATTTTAGTCATTATGATTATTGTACATCATAACAATCAGAAAAAGCGTGATGATGATTTTGAGAAAGACCTGGATGATAAAATTCAGGAAATCCGCGAAGGGCAGAACTTGGAAGAGAACCGGACTTTTGAAAATGATCAGACCGCAGAAATATAGAAGGAGGGAGACATATGGCATATTTATTAGAACATACCAAACTTGGTTTTTGCTGGTGGGATCTTCTTGCACTTCTTATATTGCTGGCGGTAGTCATTGTATATCTTGTCAGACGCCATAATCTGAAGAAAGAGCAGAAAGATCTGGAAGACCAACTGTCAGACTTGTATGCAGAGGATTCCGTGAAGGAAAATAATACAAGAGTACAGGAATAAGCGGTAAGCTTAAAATACAATAATATGAAGTGAATATGGGACGGCAGTCAGGGCAGGAAAGCTTTGACTGCCGTTCTTTTACGCTTACCTTCTGATGATTCGCAGTTGTATTTAAAGGTGGAATATTTTATAATAATCACGCAGGAAAAGTCAGGAAGAACCAGTCAGATCAAATAGCCGGATGAGACTGAGCAGGAATGTGATAAAATCAGCATTTTTGATTTGATGATACTTTCTTGGGAAGAGTGTGAATAAGAGTGTAGAAAAGAGATGTATATAGTATGGAAATGAATGAAATCAAGCAGAAGGTACTGGAAGATGTAGATCCGGAAATCCACAGACTGAAGAAAAAAGAAAGAAGGAAATATCGTGCGCTCGTGACAGTGGAATTTGTAGCATTGATTGCAGGAATCATGATCGTGTTCTATATGTTAACGGGAATTTCGACCGTGCAGGGCAATTCCATGTATCCGACATTGCACAGTGGGGACAGAGTTATCTATAATCGGAGAACAGCAGATTACAAAGCAGGAGATGTGATCGTATTGAAACGTCCGGATGGTGAGGAGTTTGTGAAGAGAATCGTAGCGATAGCCGGAGATACGGTGAACATTCAAAATGGTAAGGTCTATGTGAATGGCGAAGAAGAAAAACTGGACGGCCCGGTCGGCGAGACGAAGGCATCAGATGAAAGAGATGTGGAATATCCGGTAACGGTACAGGATGATCAGGTATTTGTACTGGGCGACAACCGGGAGATATCAGAAGATTCCAGAATGTTTGGAGCGGTAAGCCTTGACGATGTGAAAGGGAAGATTGTCTGGTACATGGGAAAGTTATAGAAACTTTGCCTGTAAAAAGGGGCTTAACCCCTTGACGAATCTGTGATAAAACTCGTATAATAAAAAAGTGTATGAGATATTTAAAGACGTTGACGAAGACAGTAGGTTATATCCCAACGATACAGAGAACCGGCGATGGTGGGAATCCGGTACAAGTAAGATATAATTGAAGATCACTTCCGAGTTTCAGAGTTTGAACGATCTGTGATATGAGCCAGGGCATCTGCACAGGCATAAGGAACAGAATTCAGTAAGACCTGACGGAGTTCCACCGTTACAGGGAAAGCATATGTCAGTATGTTTAGGTGGTTTATAAACGTAAGTATAAGGCTTTCGTCCTAATCAGGACGGGAGCCTGTTTTATTGTATAAGAAAGTAATATCTTTACAATAAGTTATGTTTAATGGTAAAAAAGGGACACCGCAAAATGCAAAAAGGGACACCCTTAATCAATGATTGGGACGTAGTACTTTGGCAAAATGCTACGTCCCCAACAAGGAGGATATTATGTATAAGAAGGTTTCAACAGACATGAATTTTGTTGACCGGGAGAAGGAAACGGAGAAATTCTGGGAAGACAATCACATTTTTGAGAAGAGTATGGAGGACCGTGAGGGCTGTCCACAGTATATGTTTTATGATGGACCGCCGACTGCGAATGGTAAACCGCATATCGGCCATGTTTTGACACGTGTTATCAAGGATATGATTCCTCGTTACCGTACTATGAAGGGGTATGAAGTTCCGAGAAAGGCCGGATGGGATACTCACGGACTGCCGGTCGAGCTGGAGGTTGAGAAGGCTCTTGGTCTTGATGGAAAGGATCAGATTGAAAAATATGGTGTTGAGCCATTTATCAAAAAGTGTAAAGAGAGTGTGTGGAAATACAAAGGTATGTGGGAGGATTTCTCTAATACTGTAGGTTTCTGGGCTGATATGGATGATCCGTATGTTACTTATCACAACACATTTATTGAGTCTGAGTGGTGGGCACTGAAGAAGATCTGGGACAAAGGACTTCTTTACAAAGGATTTAAGATCGTGCCTTACTGTCCGCGTTGTGGTACTCCGCTGTCTGCACAGGAAGTGGCACAGGGATACAAAGACGTAAAAGAGCGTTCTGCAATCGTTCGTTTTAAAGTAAAAGACGAGGATGCGTATATTCTTGCATGGACAACAACTCCATGGACTTTGCCATCTAACATTGCGCTTTGTGTAAATCCGGAAGAGGATTATGCGAAGGTAAAAGCTGCTGACGGATATACTTACTACATGGCTGTTGCTCTTCTTGATACGGTTCTTGGTAAACTTGGCGATGAGGAGAATGGTGTAAAGGCTTATGAAGTTCTTGAGACATACAAAGGTCAGGATCTTGAGTACAAAGAGTATGAGCCGCTTTATCAGTGTGCTTATGACTGCGCCGCAAAGCAGAATAAAAAAGCATTTTATGTAACATGTGATACTTATGTAACATTGACAGATGGTACCGGAGTTGTTCATATCGCTCCTGCATTTGGTGAGGACGATGCGAAAGTCGGACGTAAATATGACATGCCATTTGTTCAGTTAGTAGATGAAAAAGGTGAGATGGGCAAGACAACTCCATTCGCCGGATTATTCGTGAAGAAGGCAGACCCGGAAGTGTTAAAAGACCTGGACGGACGAGGACTTCTTTTCGATGCACCGAAGTTCGAGCATAGCTATCCACACTGCTGGAGGTGTGACACACCGCTTATTTACTACGCTCGTGAGTCATGGTTCATTAAGATGACAGCAGTAAAGGATGATCTGATCGCGAATAATAATACGATCAACTGGATTCCGGAGAGTATCGGTAAAGGACGTTTTGGTGACTGGCTTGAAAATGTTCAGGACTGGGGCATCAGCCGTAACCGTTACTGGGGAACTCCTCTGAATATCTGGGAGTGTGAGTGCGGATGCCAGCATTCGATCGGAAGTATTGAAGAGCTGAAATCTATGTCTGATAACTGTCCGGATGAGATCGAGCTTCACCGCCCATATATTGATAATGTGACGATTAAGTGTCCGAAGTGTGGAAAAGAGATGCACCGTGTACCAGAAGTGATCGACTGCTGGTTTGACAGTGGATCTATGCCATTTGCACAGTATCACTATCCATTTGAGAATCAGGAACTGTTCGAGAAACATTTCCCGGCAGACTTCATCTCAGAGGCGGTAGACCAGACTCGTGGATGGTTCTACTCACTGCTTGCGATTTCAACTCTGATCTTCAACAAAGCTCCTTATAAGAACGTTATTGTTCTTGGACATGTTCAGGATGAGAATGGTCAGAAGATGAGTAAGTCCAAGGGAAATGCGGTCGATCCGTTCGATGCACTGGAGAAATATGGAGCAGATGCGATCCGCTGGTATTTCTACATTAACAGTGCGCCGTGGCTGCCGAACCGTTTCCACGGAAAAGCAGTGACAGAGGGACAGCGTAAGTTCATGGGAACTCTGTGGAATACTTATGCATTCTTTGTACTGTATGCGAATATTGATGAATTTGATGCAACAAAATATACATTAGAGTATGAGAAGCTGTCTGTCATGGACAAATGGCTTCTGTCAAAGCTCAACTCTGCGATTAAAGCAGTAGATGAGGATCTGGCAAACTACAAGATCCCGGAGGCTGCAAAGGCACTTCAGAGTTTTGTTGATGACATGAGTAACTGGTATGTAAGACGCAGCCGTGAGCGTTTCTGGGCAAAGGGCATGGAGCAGGATAAGATCAATGCTTACATGACACTTTACACAGCACTGGTAGAGATCTGCAAGACTGCAGCTCCGATGATTCCGTTCATGACAGAAGACATTTACCAGAACCTCGTAAGAAGTATTGATGCAAATGCTCCTGAGAGTATCCACCTGTGTGATTTCCCGAAGGTAAATGAAGCACACATCGACAAAGAGCTTGAGGAGAATATGGACCGTGTTCTGAAACTGGTTGTTATGGGACGTGCCTGCAGAAATACTGCAAATATCAAGAACCGTCAGCCAATCGGACAGATGTATGTCAAAGCTGATTTTGAGCTTTCCGAGTTCTTTGATGCCATCGTTGCCGATGAATTGAATGTGAAAAATGTAACATTTACACAAGAAGTACGTGACTTTACGTCCTATTCTTTTAAACCTCAGCTAAAGACAGTCGGACCAAAATATGGTAAACTGTTAGGGGGAATCAAAAATGTACTCAGCGGACTGGATGGAAATGCTGCTATGGATGAGCTGAATGCAAATGGTTGCCTGAGATTTGAGGTAAATGGTGAAGAAGTAGTCCTGAACCGTGAAGATTTTCTGATCGATACTGCACAGATGGAAGGATATGTATCTGAGGATGACAACGGAATCACAGTTGTTCTTGATACGAACTTATCCGAGGAACTTCTGGAGGAAGGATTCGTGCGTGAGATCATCAGCAAAGTACAGACAATGCGTAAGGAAGCTGATTTTGAGGTCATGGATAAGATCGTGATCACATATGAAGGAAGTGAGAAGGCAGAAACTGTATTTGCGAAAAATGCTGATGAGATCGGAGCTGAGACACTGGCTCTGGAGGTGAAAAAAGCAACACCTGCAGGCTATGTGAAAGAGTGGAAGATCAATGGTGAGGCAGTAACTCTTGGAGTAGAGAAGCAATAACAGATGTGAACAGGTCTGCTCCGGCAGACCTGTTCTTCGTTTTCTGGCACAAGAGTAAGAAAGGATCAAAATAATATGATTAATCCGAGATTTGAAAAAGAAGCATTTAAGAAGGATGTAGAACAGAATGTTAAGCAACTGTTCCGAAAAACTGTAGACGAAGCATCTCAGCAGGAGCTTTATCAGGCGGTTTCCTATGTCGTAAAAGATGCAATTATCGATGACTGGATCGCAACTCAGAAGCAGTACGAGAAAGATGATCCGAAAATCGTGTATTACATGTCTATGGAGTTCTTGCTTGGAAGAGCTCTTGGCAATAACCTGATCAATATGACGGCATATAAAGAGGTGAAAGAGGCTCTGGAAGAAATGGGTCTGAACCTGAATGAACTTGAGGATCAGGAGCCGGACCCGGCACTTGGAAATGGCGGACTTGGACGTCTCGCTGCATGTTTCCTGGATTCACTGGCATCTCTTGGCTATGCGGCTTACGGCTGTGGTATTCGCTATCGTTATGGTATGTTCAAGCAGAAGATCAAAGATGGCTATCAGGAAGAAAGACCGGATAACTGGCTGAAGAACGGCAATCCATTCGAACTTCGCAGACCGGAGTATGCAAAGGAAGTACGCTTCGGTGGAAATATCCGTGTAGAGTACGATGATAAGACCGGAGATATCCGTTTTAAACAGGAGAATTATGAGTCCGTTCTGGCAGTTCCGTATGATTATCCGATCGTAGGATATGATAATCATATTGTAAATACACTTCGTATCTGGGACGCAGAACCAATCGTAGATTTCCAGTTAGATTCATTTGACCGCGGTGACTATCACAAAGCGGTAGAGCAACAGAATCTGGCAAAAACGATCGTAGAGGTTCTCTACCCGAACGATAACCACTATGCAGGAAAGGAACTGAGACTGAAACAGCAGTATTTCTTCGTATCTGCCAGTCTTCAGGCTGCGCTTACAAAATATAAAAAGCACCATGATGATATCCATAAATTGCCGGAGAAGATGACGATTCAGATGAATGATACGCATCCGACGGTAGCAGTTGCCGAGCTTATGAGACTTCTTCTTGATGAGGAAGGACTTGGCTGGGATGAGGCATGGAAAATCACATCAAAGACCTGCGCTTACACGAACCACACTATCATGTCAGAGGCTCTGGAAAAATGGCCAATCGACCTGTTCTCCAGGCTGCTTCCTCGTGTATACCAGATCATCCAGGAGATTGACCGCCGCTTTGTGGCTCAGATCCGTGAGATGTATCCGGGAAATGAAGAGAAAGTAGCAAAGATGCAGATTTTAAGAGATGGTCAGGTAAAGATGGCTCATCTTGCAATCGTAGCCGGATACTCTGTCAATGGAGTTGCAAGACTTCATACAGAAATCCTGAAAAAACAGGAGCTTCGTGATTTCTATGAAATGATGCCACAGAAATTCAACAATAAGACAAACGGAATTACACAGAGACGTTTCCTGATGCATGGAAATCCGCTGCTGGCTGACTGGGTAACAGATAAGCTTGGAACAAAGGACTGGATCACAGATCTGTCTCTGATGTCAGGACTGAAAAAATGGGTGGACGATGAGGAAGCTCTGAAGGAATTTATGAGCATCAAGTATGAGAATAAAGTCCGCCTGGCAAAATATATTAAAGAGCACAATGGCATTGAAGTGGATCCAAGATCTATCTTCGATGTACAGGTCAAGAGACTGCACGAGTACAAGAGACAGCTTCTTAATATTTTACATGTAATGTACTTATACAACGAGATCAAGGAGCATCCGGAAATAAGCTTCTATCCGAGAACATTTATCTTCGGAGCAAAAGCTTCCGCAGGATATATCCGTGCAAAACAGATCATCAAACTGATCAATTCCGTTGCGGATGTAGTCAACAACGACCGCAGTATCAACGGCAAACTGAAAGTTGTATTCATCGAAGATTATCGTGTGTCAAATGCTGAGATCATCTTCGCAGCAGCTGATGTAAGCGAGCAGATTTCCACAGCTTCCAAAGAGGCATCAGGAACCGGTAATATGAAGTTCATGCTCAACGGCGCACCGACACTTGGAACGATGGATGGAGCAAATGTGGAGATTGTTGAAGAAGTTGGTGCAGAGAATGCATTTATCTTCGGACTCAGCTCTGACGAGGTCATCAATTACGAGAACAATGGCGGCTACAATCCGATGGATATCTACAATAGTGATGCCGATATCCGACGCGTTGTGAACCAGCTTGTGGATGGAACATATTCACAAGGTGATAAGGAAATGTACCGTGACCTGTATAATTCACTTCTGACAGCTCAAGGTGGAAGCAAAGCCGATACGTATTTCATTCTGAAGGATTTCCGTTCTTATGCGGATACACAGAAGAAGGTTGAAGAAGCTTATCGCGACAAAGACAGATGGGCTAAGATGGCACTTCTGAATACTGCAAGCTGTGGAAAATTCTCATCTGACAGAACGATTCAGGAGTATGTGGATGATATCTGGCATCTGGATAAAGTGACAGTAGAAGTTTAGTTCATGCAGAAACAATGCAAAGGCATTCTTGAAGAATAAAAAAGAACGTCTTCTCATATTTTATATGGGAGGGCGTTTTTTATATGAGATTTGCATATTTGAAATATAGATTAAAGAAACTGGGGTGCTATCTTCTGATCATTATATTGCTGCCCTATATTATCACCGTGTTCTTAAGCGGACCGGGAGCTTATGGAGCTTCCAGAGTGGACGAGACTATGGTAAATGTGAAGGCAGACGGAGAAAAGTCCGGCAGTGATGGTGGAAAACAGGAAGATTCTAATGCTGAAAATGTGGATAAAATTCAGATGCCGCTCAGTGAATACTGTATTGGAATTATGGCCAGAGAAATCCCTGCGGTTTATGAGGAGGAAGCTTTAAAAACCCAGGCAGTTCTTGTGCGGACCCAGGTATGTCTGGCGCTTGGCGCAGGGGCAGATACTATATTAGAAGAGAGATACTGGACAAAGAAAGATATGCAGGATTCCTGGGGAGCAGATCAATATTCCAAGTATTATAAGCGGCTTGAGCATGCATGGGAGGAGACCAACGGACAGGTGCTAACTTATGAAAATGCGCTGGCAAAGACACCATTTTGCAGACTCAGTAATGGAAGTACAAGGGATGGACGGGAGGCGCTGGGGAGCGAAGATTATCCGTATCTGAAGATTGTGGACTGTCCGCTAGATATTGAGTCGAAAGAACAAATTCAGACAATTACTATAGACGATATGGATGCAGAAGTAACTGGGGTAGACACTGCAGGATATGTACTTAGCGTCCGGGTTGGAAATGACACCGTGAGTGGAGAAGAATTCCGAACCAATTATCATCTCGCATCAAGCTGCTTTTCTTTTCAGAAATATGACGGAAAGCTGCGGATCACGACCCGGGGTATCGGGCATGGACTGGGCTTAAGCCAGTACACGGCAAATCAAATGGCAAAAGAAGGAAAAAGCATGGAAGAGATACTGGCACATTTCTTCGAAGGGACAGAACTGAAAGAAGGCGTGGAGATCGTGCAGGTGGAAGGCGGAGCAGGAGAGTAGCAAAATTTGTAAAGCCATAATAGTGTTGTACAAAAAGCCGAGGCATTCTTGAAATTTCCATATAAGAAAGGCTAGAAAAAGTCAAAGACAATATTTTATATGTAGTTTGTATAGTACCACTACAATCTGGCAAGAATAGAGTCAGAGGTGGTGATGAAAATGAACGATAATAATAAGATGGATCGTGGCAAAGAACATGCCGGTCCGAAAAAAATGACGCCAAGGCAGAAGCAAAAGAGAAATCGTAAGGCGACACTGGCGGCAGTTCTGTGCTTTGTGGCAGCCATAGCAATTGTTGGAACATACACAATGCGGGATTACAAGACAGTGAAAAAAGAAGGGGAGCTCGCAAAAGCACAACTGGAGGAACAGAAGAAAGCACTGGAGGAAGCCAGTCAGGAAGCAAGTGGAAATGCACAGAAAGACAGTGCTTCCGAGTCAGGCACGGATGGTGCCGGAACCGGTGGAAAAGCCGAAAAGAGTGGCTCTGGTGCAGGAACGGCAGGGACTGCAAGCAAAAATGCTGCAACAGCCGGAAACACAGATGGATCCGGAAATAATGGCAACCAGGACGGCAACAGTCAGACTAACGGAAGTCAGCAGGCGGCAAGGACAGCGGGCAGTGCATCTTCCGCAAACTTTACAAGCGACAGCAAGATGATCTGGCCTGTAAGCGGCACGGTGCTTATGAATTACAGCATGGACAAAACAGTTTACTTCGCGACACTAGACCAATACAAGTATAATCCGGCATTGGTTATCAGCGGAGCAGAAGGAGACCAGGTTCTGTGCGGTGCACCGGGAATAATTAAATCCATTGATGTGACCGCACAGACAGGAACAACCGTGACCGTAGACCTTGGAAATGGTTACGAAGTCCTTTACGGACAGTTAAAAGAAGTGCCAGTAAAAGTCGGCGACCAGGTAGAGGCAAAAAGCATTCTCGGCTATATCGGACAGCCGACAAAGTATTACAGCGTGGAAGGATGCAACGTATATATGGAATTACGAAAAGATGGAACACCAGTAAACCCTGTAGATTATATGACAAAAAGATAAAGAATGTGTATAATTGGGGACGTAGTAAAATGAAGTTTTGCAACGTCCCCAATTAAAGGAGAAATCATGAATTATACATATATTGTGGAGTGTGGGGACGGTAGTCTCTACACTGGCTGGACGAACAATCTGGAAAAAAGAATACAGGCTCATAATGCAGGAAAAGGCGCGAAATATACGAAGAGCCGTCTGCCGGTGAAGCTGGTGTATTCGGAAACATTTGCTACGAAGGAAGAGGCAATGAGCCGGGAGTATGCGATTAAGCATATGAAAAGGAAAGAGAAGTTACAATTGATTGAGAATAGAGCTGAAATATTTAATATTTAAGTACTTGCTTTTTTGAAAATAACGGTTATAATATTGATATAAGAACAAGTAGTAATAAAAACTACATATGGAAATACGAAAGAAGAATATAACATTATTTTCAGGAGGAGTAAGTTATGGCAAAAGTAATAGAAGAACATGTAAAAGATCCGGGAAGTGCGATCACACATTTTATTGGAATGCTGATGGCAATATTTGCAGCAATTCCGTTGCTTATCAAAGCAGCTCATGAGCCTGGCAGGATTTATCTTGTATCTATTGCAGTTTATGCGGTAAGTCTGATTCTGCTTTATGCAGCTAGCACGACATACCATACATTTAACATTTCCAAGAAGGTAAATACGATTCTGAAGAAAATTGACCATATGATGATCAGCGTACTGATTGCCGGAAGTTATACACCAATTTGTCTGTTAGTGCTCGGCGGACGTATGGGATGGATTCTACTGGCAATTGTATGGGGATTCGCAATTGCGGGAATTCTGATAAAGGCGTTTTGGGTATTTTGCCCGAAGTGGGTATCTTCCGTACTTTATATTGGAATGGGGTGGACTTGTGTACTTGCATTTACACAACTGCTCAACTCCCTGTCACCGGCGGCATTTGGATGGCTTTTAGCAGGCGGAATCATTTATACAGTCGGCGGAGTGATCTATGCACTGAAACTTCCGATTTTTAACAGGAAGCATAAAAATTTTGGAAGCCATGAGATTTTTCATCTGTTCGTGATGGGAGGAAGCCTGTGCCACTTTGTAGTGATGTATGCATTTGTGCTGTAGCAGATGAAGATGAAGGAGCCGTGTAGCAGACATAATTTTCATGTCAAAACAGCGAGGAAAGCAAAAAATAGCAGAGAATAAGAAACAGTCTGAGAGGAAAACTTTCAGGCTGTTTTTCGTATACGCAGAAAATGTAGTTTCCTGCGTATACGAAAGCTCTCCAGAGACTATAACAGATGGAAGAAATACTTAAGGGACAGGATGATAGAATTAAAGATCAAATTAACAAATTTAAAGAACAGGACGATAGGCTCAAAGAGCAGGATCAAGTAATTAGAGAATTAATGAAGAAAATTGAACAGTTAGAAAATGAAAACAGGTATCTCCGCTCATTGGCGGAGATGCCTGCTTTTGGATTTAATTTTCATTGAGTGAAGAAAAATCGGTAAGTTCTTCCATCAAATTATGTACGGTAGTCATTTGATGTATTCTGCCAACATTGCTTCCGCAGAAGATAAGCCCATTTTCAACATCACCTTTTACAGCATTGATCAGCGCCTGAGTAATGCAATAAGGAACAGTGCCAGGATTGCACTGGGCAAGGCAGTTATAGCATTTTTTTATTGGCTGACGCTCTCGTTCTATATTCTTGATGAACTCATTGCGAAGTGCTCTGCCCGGCATTCCGACAGGGCTTTGGATTATTTGAATATCCTCTTCTCTGGCATGTATGTAGGCTTGCTTATATGCATCTGATGCGTCACATTCTTCTGTTGCAACAAAACGGCTTGCAATTTGAACACCATCTGCGCCAAGTCCCAATGCGTGGGCAATGTCTGCTGAGTCAAAGATACCACCGGCAACAATGACTGGTATTTTTTTGTTGTATTGTTTTTCATACTCTTTTTTACATTCAATTATATTTTTGATTTCTTCATCATAATTAAGAGAATTAATATTAACAAGTTCTTCCGTAGAAAATCCAAGATGTCCACCTGCTTTTGGACCTTCAATTACAATAAAATCAGCGGTTCTGTCATATCTGTGTGCCCAGCGTTTTAAAATAATCTGTAATGCTCTTTTAGACGATACAATTGGTGCAATCTTTGTACGGCAAGTTTCACTGACAAGAGCCGGAAGTTTCATCGGTAGTCCGGCACCACTGATAATGACATCGGCACCAGCGGCAACGGCCTCTTTTACGTGTTCTTCATAATGCTTTAGAGCCACCATGATATTTACTCCGATAAGTCCGTTGCCACAGGCGATTTCTTTTGCTTTTTGAATATGTTTCCGTATAGCAAGACGATTACATCCTGCTTGATCTTTCTCGAAGCCTTTCTCGTCATAACCAATCTGGGCAGTGGAAATGATGCCGACTCCGCCTTCTTTTCCTACAGCTCCGGCAAGTTTACTCAGGCTGACACCGACGCCCATGCCACCTTGTATAATTGGGAGTCTGGCAGTCAGATCACCAATTTGAAGATGTTTTAATTTTGTATTCATAATATTTATCCTTTCCAGAATCATTTATGCTTGAAATTAAATAGTTTGAATTTCAAACTATTTAATTATAAAACAAAACGTTTTCGATGTCAATATCTTGTAGTAATCCATTCTTTTATATATAGTATTAAATACTATGTGCAAAAGGCGAGATTAAACAATAATAACTATGTTACAATAGAATAAAATGTTTCGAATGGATTGATGGAGAAGAAAATGAAAAAACATAAAGTTATATTTAGAATACTGTTAATTGTTATATGCTGCATGTGTTTTACGGTTACAGGATATGCACGGGCCGGTGGCGGAGGTTCCAGTGGAGGATCTGGGGGAGGATCTGGAAGCAGTTCGGGCAGTGGGTCGCATAGTCATTATTACGGGCAAGGCGGAAGACGCGGAGGACCAGTTGAAATGATTATCTGGTGGGGCACATTTATTTGTATGGCCGGAGCCGGAACGATAGTGTTTCATTATGGAATTCAAAAAGCAAAGCGAAAGAGCCTGCGTTCTATGAAATCATTTGAAAAACCAGGAGAAGAATGGAATCCGAAAAAGATGAAAAAATATGTGAAGCATGCATATTTTGTTATTCAGGAATGTTGGAGGCGTCAGGATACATCTTATGCGGAAAAATACCTGAGCAAAAATCTTATTCAAAATTGGAATTCGAAACTGGGTTGGATGGAAGTAAATCATGAAAAGCCAGTACAAGAACGAGTCAGATTTTTAAATGCGGCTCCGGTATTTGCCTTTGATAAAGAAGGCGAAGAACACGATCGGGTGATTTATCTGATTCATGGAAGAATGATTGGATATTATATAAATATCGATACAGGAGAAGTTGTACGTGGAAAAACATCTCCGGAAACATTTTATGAGTATTGGGTATTTATCCGTGAAGATGGAAGATGGGTTCTGGATGAAATCCGGCAGAAAGATGAAGTGGATGTGGAGCGGTTGTAAGGCTGCGCCGAGCCATTCGGAATCCGCTGGCGCTACTTCCTCATGTAGGGCTGTCGCCCAATAAGTTAATAAGGCTGCGCCATGCCCATTCATAGACCTGCGGTCTATTTCATGGACGGCTGTCGCCGCATAATAAAAAAGGAGATTACACTCCTTCGTGAGTAAACTCACACGAAGTGTAACCTCTTTTTTATTGCATGGCTTGTAGCTTAGCCAAAGTATCTCTTAAGCAGTCCTTCGAATGCTTTTCCGTGACGTGCCTCGTCTCTTGCCATCTCATGTACTGTGTCATGGATTGCGTCAAGGTTAGCTTCTTTTGCTCTTCTTGCGAGGTCGAATTTACCTTCTGTTGCACCGTGCTCAGCATCTACACGCATCTCAAGGTTTTTCTTTGTGCTGTCTGTGACAACTTCACCAAGTAATTCAGCGAATTTTGCAGCGTGCTCAGCTTCTTCATAAGCAGCTTTCTCCCAGTATAAACCAATCTCTGGGTATCCTTCTCTGTGTGCAACTCTTGCCATTGCCAGGTACATTCCTACTTCGGAACACTCTCCTGCGAAGTTTGCACGAAGATCCTCTAAGATATCCTCGCTTACGCCCTGTGCAACGCCTACTACATGCTCAGCAGCCCATGTTCTATCGGCTGACTGCTCTTTGAACTTAGAAGCTGGTGCGTGACAGACTGGACATTCAGCTGGTGCAGCCTCTCCTTCGTAAACATATCCACATACTGTACATACAAATTTTTTCATAATGATAATCTCCTTTTCTTTTTATTAAAATTTTTTGTTGTTCAAGTTAGTTTTATGATTCAGAGCTTCGTTTGCATTTTTTGTAAATGAATTTATTTTTAAAGCCCTAAATCGATATTAGTAATTGTTACTGATATCAAGATAACATAATTACTTGTCATTGTCAATAATATTTTTTATTAAATTTATCTTTTTGATAAAATAGACTGACAAGTTTGTTATGACTCACGGGATGTTTTCTGTGTGAGACAGTCTTGACAAGTTCCATAGAATAATGTTGCATGCGAATCAATCGTGCCTTCAAAATGCTCCTCGGCCAGTTTATTCATGGTATTGATGTGAGCTTCGTCGATATGCAGATCAAATACCCGGTTGCAACAAGTGCATACAACGTGATAGTGTGGGTGAGTATTGCCATCAAATCGGTCCCCACCGTCAGGAGTGGTAATCTTAATTGCTTCACCCATGTCAGCAAGCAGATTCAGATTCCGATAAACAGTTCCAAGACTGATACGGGGGAATTCTTCTCTTACATGAAGATATACAGTATCAGCAGTTGGATGCTCAGTTGTATGATCGAGATATTCTTTAATGGATGCTCGCTGTCTGCTGTATTTCAATGTAGCCATGCGATAACCTCCTTGATAATAATAATTGTTACTATAATTAGAATAATAAAAAATGTTCCATTTGTCAACTTTTAATTTATAAATGTAATACTTTTGTAACAATTAATTGTAAAATTTTGTAAAAAAAGTGAAGAAATGGATGTAATATGATGAGAAAAAGTCGGGATAATAGCCTTGACATGGGATTGCTGCGTGATATAATAAACACGTAACATATGTAACAATTCTGTAATATTTACAAAAGATAAGAAAAGAAAACATAAGGAGGGAGTTTATGGATTCGATTCTTAGAAAAGGATTGTTCCTAGTTACCTTGACAGGAGCTATTGGAGTTTTCCCAGCTACGGCATATGCTTCTGATATCGAGGATAATCACACTATGCCAGGAGTGGGAATTGAGCAGGTGCTGAATGATTGTTATTCTTCACAGAAAGAGATTCAGGTGGAGGATTATCTGGCACCAGAAGATAAGGGCGAGTATTTAGATATGGCTTTTGCAGATGTTGAATCATTTTTATATATAAGAAGTGAACCGACAAAGCAGAGCGAATGGGTGGGTAAATTATATCCCGGTTATGCAGCAAAAATCGTAGGACCAGTTGGAGAATGGACGAAGATTGAATCTGGTTCGGTTACAGGTTATGTGTATTCGCAGTATATAATAATAGGAAGAAATGCTCAGCAGAAGGCAGAGGAAGTCGTAGAAGCTTCTGCAAGCGCAGATTCCAAAGAAGCTTTTTCTTATGCAGAATCTAGAGAAGAAGAGGAAGCACGTTTGGCTGCGGAGGCAGAAGAAGCGGCCAGGAAAGCAGAGGAAGAGGCTCAGGCTGTGAGAGAGGCTGCCGGAAGTGGTCAGGCAGTGGTGGATTATGCATGTCAGTTTATCGGCAATCCATATGTCTGGGGAGGCACAAGCCTGACAAATGGAGCTGACTGCTCTGGTTTTGTGCAGTCTGTCTACGCACATTTTGGAGTGAATCTTCCAAGAACATCTTCAGAAATGCGAAGTGCCGGCAGGGGAGTCAGTTATTCGGAAGCACTTCCTGGGGACATCATTTGCTATGATGGACATGTCGGTATTTACATGGGAGACGGACAAATTGTAAATGCAATTAATAGCCGAAAAGGAATCGGGATATTGCCTGCCACGTATAAAGGAATCCTGACAGTAAGAAGATTACTTTAAATTGGTGCATATTGAACAGAAGCATAAAAGAACAGATTAAGTAAGTGAAAAATTGCCGGATATACAAAATAGACAAAAATGTATAAAAAATTTGATTGTTGAAAAATAGTTAAAAATTTATCCACATTGAGTTATCCAAGTTTTCCACACTAAAAACGTGAAAAAAGGTGGAAAAATACATGATTTCTAAAAGTTTTCCACATTATCCACATAAAAAGGTGTGGAAACTGGGGATAATTCAAGGTAAATAAAAGAACGAATGTTTTGTGGAGTTATGATAAAAATAGTATTTTGTCGAAAAAAATCGGCAAACGTATTGACTTTTAAAAATTCAAATTTTAATGGAAAATTGTCATAAAATGTTTACACAATGGTGAAAAGCAATTATAATAAGAAAACGTAAAAGAAAAGGAGGTGCACACATGGCACGAGTTACAAAGGAAATGACTATGGGAGAACTGCTTCAGACATATTATGAGCAGTGCCCTGAAATTGTAGATGTTCTTACAGGATTAGGAATGCATTGCATCGGATGCCCAAGTTCTATCGGAGAATCACTTGCAGATGCTGCATATGTTCACGGAATTGATTCAGATCTTCTTGTTGAGAAACTGAATGCAACAATTAATGCAAAACTTGGTGAGTAATATTAGATTTGCAGAACAACAGAAAATAGAACAATAAAAAGCGGACTCCAATTGGAATCCGCTTTTTATTGTCAGGCATAAACCTGAAAGATTTTTCTTAGTTTTGTTTAAACATTAGCCAGTTGCTGTACTGCATCATTTTCCAGTAGTACTTTGCAATGCTCTCCGAGGAAAGCAATTGTAGCGCCGGAGGTCTTCTCTAATGTACCGTATTCAGATAACATATTACAGAGTCGACTGAAATCCTTTCGTGTATGTTCTGACTGAGTCATCGCAAGGATATAAATATTTTCGGCAGTATCTTTATACAAAGTGTTCGCACCAAAGTACATATTTCCAAGTAATCGTGAGGCCGCAAGGACATTATCCATAGAGGCAAATGAAATCAGACGGATTGCAGGTTTCTTAGGTGCAGCGTCTTTTGGTATTTCATTCTCCAAAGCTTCAGTTTCAGGATCATCTAGAGATTCTGATGAAGAGCTGACTGGATTTTCAGGTTTGGAAGAACTTTGTGTAGCATTAATCTTCTCTTTGACTTTGCCAAGCAGATCAAGAAGAGATTCAGCACCTTCCAGTTTGTCAGGGAGTCCCTGACGGGAAGAATCTCCATCCTGCCCCGGAAGAGGTGCGAATTTAGAAAAACGCGTGTCGAGTTCCTCTGGATCCTCGACTTTAGTAATGATCAGCACGATTGAATCTGAGGAAGAAGGGATTGCCTCGATCATCAATGGCATATTCTCTGCTTCAAAACCAAATTCCTGTGCTGCCTGTTGCATCATATCGTGGAAAAGTGATCTCGCTTTTTCTGTACCATAAGCCAGTTCGCTGAGTTGGAGCTGACGTTCGGCCAGATCTGCGCGTGTTAATGTACAGCGTATCTGATTGTCACTTAATTTTTCAATCTTCATATTTATCACTTCCTTTCACATAGTATAGCATAGAAAAAGTTTTTTGTTCAATAAAATAAATATAAAATCAAAAAAGTGCTTGCTTTTAAAAAGAGTATCCATTATAATGACCGTACTAGAAAATAGTTTTCCCTGGTAACTATATTTTTAGAACATATTTCTTAAAAAGTAATTCTTAACAGTATCTAGCCAATCAGAATAAGAATTCGAGAAATAGCGCGAATTCCGCGCAAAGATTCAAGAGTAATAACAATCAGATAAAAACAACAATCAGAAAAAATCAGATAACAATTAGAGTACAATCAAATAACAATTAAATAACAACAGATCATGAAAAAATCAATCAGATAAGTAACAAAGCAACAGATAGTTGAATAGTAATGCACGGCTGTTTTCTAGCAGAAAAGTGGACGTGTCTGGATATGTGGGATAATGTATCACGGCATTTTATCCTTCTGGTTTGTCATATACAGATTTCGAAGACAATGCGACCGGGGAAGTGCATTATTGAGGAGGAGGTAAAGTCATGGGGGACCCCAGAGAAAGGAATTATCAAAGTCTTTTTTCAGAGTTGGCAGGTTATGAAAAAAAGGGAGTATATATGTTAATGAACGGGGTGCCGGCAAGTCCCATGCAGATTGTGCAGGCTCACATTGTGAGGGAGGATGCAGTCTATATGCGGGATTATGTGTTGAATGATAATGGAGATATAAAAGAATTGTGTTTTGATGATGTAGAGATGCAGGAACAAGATAGATGAGGCATTCTTGAAAAAAAGTGTGTAAGTACCCTCATAAGCAAGGCTTGAATTTGTCGAAAAAGGATGACGCATGTCCGCTCGTTTGTTATAATAGCGAGTAGGAGGTGCAGCATGGACGAAAAGGAAATCAAGAGAACCACAGATCCGCGAAAAAAAACGGAGTGGGCAAAAAGCGCCAGCAATCTGCAGAATCAGCGACGCCAGGAGTCATCCGGCCGCACGGAGACTGAGGGCGGAGCGAGAGGACAAGCAAGTCGGGAGAATGCGGAAACTTTGTCAGGAAAGGCAGCCGTAGAAGATAGAGAACGCCGCAGAGCGAGAAATGCAGGATCGTCAGCGGGAAAATCTAAGGTGAGAAAAAGACCGGCGGTATCGGAAGATGGTCAGGAGAGACCGAAGAAGAGACGTCCGATATCAGAAGATGGTCAGGAGAGACCGAAGAAGAGACGTCCGGTATCGGAAGACGGTCAGGAGAGACCGAAGAAGAGACGTCCGGTATCAGAAGACGGTCAGGAGAGACCGAAGAAGAGACGTCCGATATCAGAAGATGGTCAGGAGAGACCGAAGAAGAGACCGCAGAAGGCAGAAAAGGTCTCTAAGAATCAGAAAAAGCGGGCGGCACGGCCGGCAGCAAGAAAAGCGCAGACAAAACGCAAGCGAAAAAGACGTGTAGGATTGATGATCCTATTATTGATCATACTTGGGATAGCCGCAATTGCAGGAGCATTTCTGTGGAAGAAGTACAGTCCGTCAAAGGAACGGATGGATGTAAAAAAATATTATGGAATTGAAAACGATAGTCAGATGGCTATTACGGTAGATGATCAGATTGTGGAACCTCACGGAATGATATCGGATGGGAAAGCGTATGTGCAATATGAAGTTGTAAGAGATTATATCAACAGCCGTTTTTACTGGGATGCCAATGAAAACAAGCTTTTGTACACACTGCCGACAGATATTGTAACTGTGGAAATCGGAAGCAAAGATTACAGTGTTTCCAAAGAAAAGAAAAGTGAAGATTATGTTATCCTGAAGACAGAAGGAAACACAACTTATGTCGCATTAGATTTTATTCAGCAATATACGAATATAGATTATGAAGTATATGATAGTCCGAACCGGGTGATGATTACTTGTGACTGGGGAAAGAAACAGGTTGCAACAGTGAAGTCAGATACACAGGTTCGATATCGCGGCGGGGTTAAGAGCCCAATCGTGACAGATGTGAAGAAAAAAGATGAAGTGATCGTTCTGGAGAATGAACAGAACTGGAAAAAGATTCTTACAAAAGACGGGTATATCGGATATGTGAAGAAAAATGCATTGAAGAATGAAAAAACTAAGAATGTTACCCGCGATTTTACGGAACCAGAATACACCAGTATCAAGAAAGATTATACCATTAATATGGCATGGCATAATGTAACCAACAGTACCGCCAATAGCGGTTTGCAGCAGAGACTTGCAGATAGTAAAGGGTTAACGACAATTGTGCCGACATGGTTCCATGTGAAAGATACAGAAGGGAATCTTGAATCGATTGCTTCAACAGATTATGTAAATTATGCACATCAGGCAGGCCTGGAAGTGTGGGCCGCTATCAGGGATTTCGATGGGGGAATCGGATCCAATGATGAATCACTTCAATTACTCAGCTATAGCTCGAGGAGAGAGAATCTTATCAATCAATTGATAGGAGCGGTGATGCAGGTCGGAATAGACGGCATCAATGTAGATTTTGAAAAGATTTCAAAAGATTGTGGAGTTCATTATATACAATTTATCAGAGAACTGTCTGTAAAATGCAGACAAAATGGTATCGTACTTTCGGTGGATAATTATGTTCCTAAGGGATATAATCAACAGTACAATCGCAAAGAACAGGGCGTTATGGCAGACTATGTCATTATTATGGGATATGATGAGCATAATGGAAGTTCACTGGAAGCAGGTTCAGTATCTTCTTATGAATTTGTAAAAGAAGGAATTGAGGAGACAATTAAAGAAGTACCGGCAGAGAAAGTGATCAATGGGATTCCGTTCTTTACAAGACTGTGGTCGGAAACGCCGAAAACACAGGAAGAACTGAATCAGGAGGCAGGAACAGAAGCAGCAGATTATCCGATGAAGGTGACAAGTGAAGCACTGGGAATGTCTACAGCCAGAGATAAGATCAGCCAGGCAGGTGCAGAAACAACATTAGATGAAACAACCGGGAATAATTATGCGACCTGGGAAGCTGACGGTGTAACATATGAAATCTGGCTGGAGGATGCAACCTCGATTGAGCCGAAGCTTCAACTCATGAAGGAGAATAAGCTTGCAGGTACTGCCGCATGGGCATTAGGACAGGAAAGTTCAGATATCTGGGATTTGATTTTGAAGTATGTAAATTAGAGTGATGAAAGATCAGAGAGTGAGATTGCTTTCTGGTCTTTCTTTTTTTGAATGAACAGATGGAAAAATTCATATACTGAAACAAACAGGTGCTTTGGTAAAATATACGAAGTTTTGGAGGTTTCAGGAAGTGCGCAAGAAAATTGAATTGTTAGTATTACTTCTGGCGCTGGCAGGAATCTATACCGTCAGCCGAAATCTGGAAAAATATGTACAATCGGATCAGGTGAAAAGTGAGCAAGAGCGGAAGATGGATCTTGTTGTTATAGATAGTGGTCACGGGGGAAGTGATCCGGGAAAGGTTGGTATCAATGAAGTCCTGGAAAAAGATATCAACCTTAAGATTTCAAAACAAGTGGAAAAAGAACTGAAGAATAAAGGTTATCAAGTTGTTATGACCAGGGAAAAAGATCAAATGCTCGCAGGAGAAACTTCCGGAAATTCCAAAATACAGGATATGAAAGCGAGAGTTGATTTGATAAATGAAAAGGCTCCGGGGCTTGCGGTCAGCATTCATCAGAATAGTTATCACGAAGAGGAAATACATGGTGCACAGGTATTTTATTATTCCCATTCATCAGAAGGGCATACAGCGGCAAAGCTGATGCAGCAGGCGCTTCTTGGAGCGGACAGTGAGAATACGAGGCAGGAAAAGGCCAATGATACATATTACCTGCTCAGGAGGACTCAGGTGCCGACAATCATCGTAGAGTGTGGTTTCCTGAGCAACCAACAAGAAGCAGAGCTTCTGGCGGGAAAAGATTATCAGAAAAAAATCGCCAAGGCAATCGCAACAGGAATTGACGAGTATCTGAGAAATGCTGCCGATGGTACATAGAATGAATAGCCAGACAGACGTGATTTGGTTCGAAAAAATATTTGGAAAGTGATAACAGGTGTAGTATAATAAAAAACATGAAGACAATAGTAGAAAAAATTACAAAAGAACAACTTAATACAGAGGAAGGAAAGAAGATTATTGGTCAGGCCGGAGACTTTTTAAAAGAAGGTGGACTGGTAGCGTTTCCAACGGAAACAGTATATGGTCTCGGTGCTGATGCTTTGAATAAGACCGCTTCAACCAAGATTTATGCGGCAAAGGGCAGACCTTCGGATAATCCTTTGATCGTGCATATTACGAATATGGGAGCACTGGATAAGATTGCAGATATTATTCCGGAAGTTGCTTATAAAGTGGCTGATGCTTACTGGCCGGGACCGCTTACAATGATTTTCCAGAAGACAGAGGAAGTGCCATATGAGACAACAGGAGGTCTGGATACAGTTGCAGTACGTATGCCAAGTGATGAGATCGCAAGAGCTTTGATCGATGCGGGCGGCGGGTATATTGCTGCGCCAAGCGCGAATACTTCAGGACGTCCGAGCCCGACGAAAGCTGAGCATGTAGAAGAAGATTTAAGCGGTAAGATCGAGATGATTTTAGATGGAGGAGCAGTAGATATCGGAGTTGAATCTACCATTCTGGATATGACCGTAACACCGCCTATGATTTTACGCCCTGGTGCGATTACAAAGGAGATGCTCACAGAACTTATCGGTGAAGTAGACATTGACAGAACATTGATCACGCCGGACAGCAAAGTGAAACCGAAAGCTCCGGGGATGAAGTATCGACATTATGCTCCGAAAGCGGATCTTAGTATTGTGGAGGGACCGATGGAACTTGTGATCGATGCGATCAACCAGATGTCTGCAGAGCGTATGGCTAAAGGACACAGAGTCGGTGTGATCGGAACACAAGAGACTGTAGGCCGATACAAGGCAGACGTAGTGAAAAGCATAGGAACAAGGGCAGACGAAGCAACTATCGCCAATCATTTGTATGCGGTATTGCGCGAGTTCGATGATGCTGAAGTAGAGTATATATATAGTGAATCATTTGCAGCCGGAGGAATCGGCAGTGCAATTATGAATCGATTGCTAAAGGCAGCAGGACATCATGTGATAGATGCCTGATGGCTCTTTATGTGGTGCAGATCAAATCAGATGTGTGCCGGATATTAAAAAATCTGATAAACATGTCATGAGATGGAGGAGAAAAACATGTCTAAAGTACAGGTTATGGATCATCCGCTGATCCAGCACAAAGTGAATTATATCCGCAGAAAAGAAGTTGGTTCCAAGGAGTTCCGTGAGATTGTTGGGGAGATTGCGGCTCTTATGTGTTATGAGGCAACAAGAGATCTGAAATTACAGGATGTAGAGATCGAGACACCAATCTGTAAGATGGTTGGAAAAGAATTAAGTGGGAAGAAATTGGCAGTTGTACCGATCTTACGTGCAGGACTGGGAATGGTCGATGGAATGCTGAGCATGATCCCGGCTGCAAAAGTAGGTCATATCGGTCTTTACAGAGATCCGGAAACGTATGAACCAGTGGAATATTATTGTAAGCTTCCGGCAGACTGTGATGAGAGGGAAGTATTTGTTGTGGATCCTATGCTGGCAACAGGAGGTTCAAGCGTAGCAGCAATTCAGATGTTGAAGGAAAAAGGTGTGAAACATATTCGTTTCATGTGCATTATAGCAGCTCCGGAAGGCGTAGAACGTATGCAGAAAGAGCATCCGGATGTAGATATTTATATCGGTGCTCTGGATGAAAAACTCAACGAGCATAAGTATATTATTCCGGGACTTGGTGATGCTGGAGATCGTATTTTCGGAACGAAATAGGAGGAAGCAGCAGTGAGTGATAAACGTAAAGACTATATCAACTGGGATGAGTATTTTATGGGAGTAGCAAAGCTATCCGGACTTAGATCCAAAGACCCGAATACTCAGGTTGGGTGCTGTATTGTCAGTCAGGATAATAAGATTTTATCTATGGGATATAATGGACTGCCGAAGGGCTGTTCAGATGATGAGTTCCCGTGGGTGAGAGAAGGAGAAGATCCATTAAAGACAAAATATGTCTATACAGTACACAGTGAACTGAATGCGATTCTGAATTTCCGTGGAGGAAGTCTGGAAGGAGCAAAGCTCTATGTGTCTCTTTTCCCATGTAATGAGTGTGCAAAAGCAATCATTCAAAGTGGAATCAAAGAAGTTATCTACGACTGTAACAAATATGATGGAAGCACAGCTGTACAGGCATCTATGCGTATGTTCGATGCAGCAGGAGTGGCTTATCACCAATACAAGAGATCGAATCGCAAGATAGAGATTGAATTGTAAATCAGATATTCTTAAAAAATCGGCAGAATAGAGAAGCAGATGAGAGGATTTCCGGGAGGAGATCCTCTTTTTTAAATAGAAAAACATGTGGGATAAAAATAGTATGCTATATAAATAATACTGATTTTTAAGATTAAACCTATGAAATGAAACAGCATTTCTGAATAAAAATCAGACGGGGATATTTTAAAATATGTCATATGGTAAGCTTAACAAGGATATATATGAAAATAGAAGGAGGCTTGGATATGTCACAGAGATGTTCGAATTTTATGATAAATTTTCTGATCCGTATGGCAGTCGGGGTGATGTTGATTCTTGTGATAAATGGATTCTTCGTGTCAAAAGAGATTCCGGTAAGGGTGGGGCTGAATCCAATAACAATGGCCGCCTCCGGAACATTAGGAGTCCCGGGGGTTGCCCTGCTATATGGTGTGGCCTTTTATGAGAGCCGGTAAGCAACACTGCAGATAAACCCTTTGGGAGCAAGAATGGAAGTGATTCTCCAGGATGAATATTCGTCCTGGAGTTCTTTTTTATCCGGAGTGACGTAAAATGTACGTTCGGATTCCTTCGTAAGATAAAAAGAAGTGAAAGAAGTTGTCATACCCGTTCCAAGTCCCTTTACGAAGGATTCTTTCAAAGTCCAATAATGGATAAAATGTTTTACACGCTCTTCGTCAGAGTAATCAAGAAATTTTTTAATTTCCTCCGCGTGAAAAAAACGTCCCATCAGCGATTGAAGCCTGACATTTCTGTCAACTTTTTCAATATCAATACCTAGTGGTGTAGAGGTTGACATTGCAAATGCAAGGTAGCCTTCGGTATGAGAAATATTAAAATAAAGATTTCGTCCGATTGCTGGAGAGGCAAGATAGGGTTTGCCATGCCTGGATTCATGCAGGCATACCAGACCTTTGTCAATACACAGATAATAAGAAAGGATTTCTCTGATCATGGCACGCCCGGCACCTGCTTTGTGCAAGTTGCTGTCATCCGGTTCCGGCACATAGATAATGTGTACTTCGCCCGCAGCAGGAAATGAAGGAGTTTTACCTTGTAAATCGCGTAATTTTAAGAATTTGAACTCCATAATATGGACTCCTTTCAAGTGAGATAAAGTCGGTAAGTTTTAAAATTCTATGGATATATTATAACTGTTTCCAGATGATTTTCAATGATTGATAAAAACAAATCTATCTATGTTGCACAAAGTTTTACATTTTCTAAAAAAGGGATAGACAAAAGGGAAAAGCCTGTCTATAATCCAAGACATCTGATTGTTATATTCTAGTTGGCAAGACATAACCATTCAAGTTATTCAAAGTAATTCAATGTTATTCGACCATTTATTCCGGTCATGAATTCCTAAGAAGATAACGAGAGAACACACAAGAAGAGGAGGGATAATATGTGGAGAGCAAAAATCTGGTAATCTGTGATCCAGAGACAAAATTTGCTTCCGCGTTTGCACAGTATCTTACAAGACAGAAAGAATTGGCGGTCCGTGTCAGGACATGCAGTGATCTTTCTTATGTATTGGCTATACAGGAGAAAGAGAAGATTGATTTTCTGTTCATATCTTCGGAGTATCCGGAAGATTCCAGAAAACAGGTAAAAGCCGGTATGGTATTTGTAATCGCACCAGAAAGAGAGGTGGCGTTGGAAAACCGGGAGGTGCCGATCTACAAATACCAGCCGGGAGATCAGATCCTGGCGGAAATGATTCGTCAGTGCAGCATGTCAGGAGACGAGAAGCAGATATTTTTAAAGATTACCGGTAAAAAGAACTGCAGAGTAATTGCGGTATATTCTCCGGTGAGAAGAATTGGAAAGACAACCTATGCAATCCGGCTTGGAAGAAAACTGGCAAAGGAGGCAAATGTATTGTATCTGGGAATGGAAACTTACGGTGGAGAAGGTGGACATTTTCCGGAAGGAACACAGACACTGGCAGATGTCCTGTACTATGCAAGGCAGGAACAGAGTAATATCGGAACGGTACTTACAACTATTGTGAGACACTCGGAAAATCTGGATTATATAGTACCGATGCCTGTGTCCGAAGACATTAAGGCGATTGACTCGGAAGAGTGGATCAGGCTGATACAGAAAATTATAGAACAAAGTATTTATGAAATCGTGATTCTGGATATGGATGAAGGTATTCGGGACATTTACCGGGTGCTTCGGATCTGTAATGAGATCCACATGCTTACGATTGATGAGCCGGTCGCAGAGGCGAAGGTGGCGCAGTTCGAGGCAGAACTGGAACTTCTGGGTTACGAGGATGTCAGACGTAAGATCATACGAAAGGAGCAACGCACATGATACAGGCGGAACAGCTTCATGCGAGGATTCTGGGGGAACTGGATCTGTCCAGAGATATTCCAGATGAGGAGCTGACGGAGTTGATTCACCGCGTGCTGGACGAGGCATCCAGCAGAGAATATATACCGCTTGGGAAAAAGGCGGAGCTTGGCAGAGAATTATTTAATGCTTTCCGGAAATTTGATCTTCTTCAGGAATTTCTGGAAGATGATGAGATCACGGAGATTATGATTAACGGGACTCAGAATATATTTCTGGAGAAGGAAGGAAAACTGCTCAGATCCGGGAAAAGGTTTGTTTCGCGGGAGAAGCTGGAAGATGTCATTCAACAGATCGTTGCAGGATCCAATCGGATCGTAAATGAAGCATCTCCAATCGTTGACGCAAGACTTCCGGACGGGTCGAGAGTAAATGTGGTACTGGGGCCTATCGCTTTAAATGGGCCCATAGTAACCATAAGAAAATTTCCAAAAGAAGCAATTACAATGAAACAGTTGATCCGGTGGGGTTCTATCTGCCGGGAAGTAAAAGAATTTCTGGTAAAGCTTGTTAGGGCAGGCTACAACATATTCATCAGTGGAGGAACCGGATCAGGCAAGACCACATTCCTGAATGCTTTATCGCAATACATACCAAAGGATGAAAGAATCATTACAATTGAGGACAACGCAGAACTACGGATTCTGGATATTCCAAACCTGGTAACTCTTGAGGCGAGATGCGCCAATCTTGAGGGAACAGGTGAGATTACTATACGCGAATTAATTCGGACGGCGCTTCGGATGAGACCAAATCGCATCATTGTCGGGGAAGTTCGCGGAGCCGAAGCAATTGATATGCTGCAGGCACTGAATACCGGTCATGATGGAAGTCTTAGTACCGGTCATGCCAATAGTCCTAAGGATATGCTTTCTAGGCTGGAGAGCATGGTGCTGATGGGAATGGATCTTCCTCTGGGGGCAGTTCAGAGACAGATCGCATCAGGAATCGACATTATTGTGCATCTTGGAAGACTCAGAGATAAAAGCCGTAAAGTACTGGAGGTTTCAGAAATCCTGGATTATCAGGACGGTGAGATTCTGGTGAGTCCACTGTACAGATTCGAAGAGACAGGAGAAAAGGATGGGAAAATTCAGGGAACTTGGAGAAAAATGGACGACCTGGTTCATACACAGAAGTTACTGGCAGCAGGATATAAAGAAGTGTGAATATGTAAAAATGATCTTGAAGGTCATCATTATTGTGACAGGAACGGCATGGATATATTATCGCTCATGGGTGGCAGTTATATTGTTGATTCCGGCAGGCGTGTGGTATTACATACAGCTTCTGGACGAATGCATTAAGCGAAAAGAACAGGAATTTCTAGTACAGTTCAAAGAACTGATACAGACATTTTCCTCTTTACTGAATACAGGATATTCTGTGGAAAATGCAGTGAAAGAGAGCCTGAAAGAGATGCAGGTTTTTTACTCTGATGATGCGGCAATTCTACGTGAGCTGGAAATCATGGTCAGGCAGATCCGGGTACAGGTACCGGTGGAACAGGCAGTAGAAGAACTGTCCGAGAGAACAAAGCTTCCAGATGTGGAAAGCTTTGCCGGAGTCTTTGTCACGGCCAAGAGAAGCGGAGGAAATCTGATGTCTATTATCCGCAATACAGCGGATCAGATTGGAGACAAAATTGATGTAAAACGGGAAATTGATACAATGCTGGCGGCGAAAAAATATGAATTTCAGGTGATGTCGGTCATTCCTTTTGGAATTGTACTTTATATGACTGTCAGTTTTCCGGAATTTATGGGAAATCTTTACGGAAATATAGCAGGAAGAGGAGTGATGACAGGATGTCTGATCATATATTTGGGCGCATACGGGCTTGGGCGAAAGATCATCGAGATCGAAGTCTGAGTATCGGGATCATGTTAGTGGTGTTTTCGGTGGGCGTTGCAGCTCTTATCTGGGATTACAATGGTGCCTACAGAAAAAATGTAGAGGAGATCACAAGAAAAACTTATGGCAAAGGGAAGAAGACGGAAGAACTGCGTGTAGAGGGAAAAGACCGGGTATTGGGGGAAATTCCGATCGAAGTAACAGAGCAGGTCTATGGAGAACAGGAAATCAGTCAGGTATTAAAGCAGGCAGTAAAGAAAATAGATTCGTTGATTCTGGGGGAGAATATAAGTCTGGATCATGTGGACCGGGATTTGAATCTTCTGACCGAGATTCCAGGAAAGCCAATCGATGTTACATGGAAGCTTGACCGCTATGATGTGATCAATATTTATGGAAAATTAAAGGAAGATAAGCTTGTAAGTGAAGGGACACCGGTGAGGCTGACAGCCATATTGACGTATCGGGAAGATGTAGAAAAACAGATACTGTATGAATGTATGGCAATGGTCTATCCACGAATGACCGGAAGTGATGGAGCGTTATTAGAAAAGGTGCGCCGGACAGTGGCAGAAAAAGATCAGGATACCAGAGAATCCGGGACGTTAACATTGCCGAAACAGGTGGACGGACAGGAAATACATTTTTATACGGTAATGAACTGGAGAGGTGCAGTAATTATGGCGGCTGCAGTTGTGATTTCCGTGCTGTTTTTTGCGCTGGACAAGCAGAACGAGATAAAAGAAAAACAGGCAAGACAAAAACAGATGTGTCTGGATTATCCGGAAGTCATCAGCAAGCTGACATTACTTTTAGGCGCAGGAATGACGGTCCGCAAAGCATGGAGAAAAATTGTAAATGATTACGATTCGCGGATGAAGCAGCAAGGGAAGCGTGCAGTTTATGAAGAAATGAAGTATACATGTCGACAGATGGATGGCGGTGTTCCGGAAGCAGAATGTTATGAGAAATTCGGAAGAAGATGCGGGACACAGGAATATATGAGATTTGGTGCATTGCTGTCACAAAACCTGAGAAAAGGTACAAAAGGTCTAAATGACCTGCTTCGGCTGGAAGCAATCCAGTCTTTTGAAGAGCGAAAAGCAAGAGCAAGACGGCTCGGGGAAGAAGCAGGAACAAAGCTATTGCTTCCGATGTTTCTGATGCTGGCAGAGGTGCTTGTGATTGTTGTAGTCCCGGCATTTTTTACCGTACAAATGTAGGCATTGTAAAAATATAAAAATATGCCACAGAAGATATGACGGAATAGAAAAGCGGGTGTAGAGAAGCAAGAATAGAGAAAGCGGGAGGATTAATTATGTGGAGAGTTTGGTATTTAAAACACAGAGTGAGAGAAACATTGGAAAACAAAGACGGAGTCGGAGTTGTGGAAATTATCTTAATTTTGGTCGGAATATTAACCCCCTATTATGGGGTGAGTATAAAGTGTATAACGTAAGAATATGTGTATAAATCAAACTCAATATACAGTGAAAGGTGGAAAATGTGTATGAGGTCAAAGGAAAAAATAGCAGAAGAGATTGTGTTGATTAGATATTATAATGTACTGTTTTATTTATTTTTTAAGACAGGGATGGATGATTTTAAGAGACAATGCTTGATAAAGAAAATTGATGACGGGGAGTCCATGAGGATGAAACAAATACAAGACTGGTGTCATTGCCATCAGATTCCATTTAAGACCAAATTTACTTATAGAAAAGATTTTTCTTTCAGGGTTAATTTATGGAATTTGTATTCATATTGTAGGTTTAAGATTGAGCGACAGTAAACTGGATTATGTAGCATAAGAGTGTATAGCGTGTCTGTTGTCTGATTTTTGCCATATATAAGTATAGGATACACAAAGAATAGAAAAGAATGTGTATTCAGTTAGATAAGAAAAAAGAACTGGTTTATATTCGATAAGAACGATATAGACTAGTTCTTTTTTAAGAGATTATTATATACACAGGGAGTAGGTGAATGTCGAGTTACAGCAGACCATCAAAGAATGCATTGATATCTGTATGAAAGATCTTTGCCAGAGCGACTAACTCAG